>Ga0209277_10000204_pt1 | contig 31400 bp, 26 predicted proteins | sample JI81AbrownDNA_FD_187503 | JGI IMG/M metagenome (GOLD analysis project Ga0209277, IMG submission 187503) | Wastewater effluent complex algal communities from Wisconsin, to seasonally profile nutrient transformation and Carbon sequestration -... | ecosystem: Engineered > WWTP > Effluent > Algae... | reverse complement strand
GTTCAATCCTCTTCCATCCAATCTGGCTTGCCTTCATATATAAAAGTTCCTTTTCGGATGTTAAAGAATAAAAGCTCCGGTCCACTAAAAAAAATTCCCTGTAATCCTTTCACAAACTTTTCCCCTTTATCAAATGGAATAATTATGGTACCTAACCCAAGCTCGCCTACACCAGCAATTAGATTTACAAAGCCATAAATTGGTCTTTGCCAGAAGACATCATCCGTAAAGAAAATGAAAAAAGAGTCTTCTTTGTTAAATTTATAAAATTTGGAAGTAAATGTAGAAGACTCTCTCATGGAGAAGAGAAAATCAGCGGATATATTTCTTTCTAAAATAATTGTTCGTAAGGATGGTATCTTAGTTTCATTTACGACTCGATAATTTTTTCCTACCGCATAATATGCATAAACCGGAATAAATACAAAGGATTCGTCACCTCTCACCACACCCCCAAGTTTTTCTCTCGATTCTTTATCCACTCCCTCAAAAAAAGAATTTATCGAATGAAAAATTTCAGTCGTGCAGTTTTTCTTAAATAAATTAAAAGAATATTTTCTTTGCAAGGATAATTCATATTTGTCTCTATTCGATTTATAAAGCTCTGTCATTTTATTCAATGATTCTTTAGAAGATTCCAATCTATAAAGATAAACACTCTCTTCTTTTGTTGGAAGCATTAATTCATAGTTTATGCGAATCGGTATAGACTCCCCTAACCCGTTTAGAACCTCACGCTCTCTGTTTGCCATATCTTCGAATATTGTATAATCTCTTTCTAAAAGAATATCCTGCTTTGCCATTTTTAAGAATAAAGAATTCATTTTTTTTGAAATTTGTCTATGAATCCCTGTTAAAAAAGACTTATTTTGAATTGCATCCCCAATCACAAGAAAATGATTTCTCCCAAAGCTATCTAAAAAGTATACCTTTCTTTCTTTGATTGACTTTTGTAACACTTGGTAGCGAGCTAATAAAACAAGCAGGGGATATCCCGTATTTGCCGATTTCGATTCAAGTAACTTTAGAATTTCTTCCTCTAAATTTTCTGAAAGTATTATAAAATGTTTAAATATGGACTCATTTATCTGTATTTCGTGATTAGAGGCAAATGCAAAGTATCCATTTGATTTCAAGCCCTGCTCTTCCTGGATAATTTCCAAGGCTTTTAAGTTTGAAAGCAAATCGATATATTCTATAGAAAAACTTTCCACCGCTTTCGGAAAACCATTTGAATTTGAATCGATTTGAATCGGTAGAGGTAGTGGAATTTTATAATTGTTTAATTGACTCCGAACAAATGTTAGATGCTTTAAAATAAAATTAGATCCCAGCCTATCAACTATCTTCCTTTTTAAAGAACGATAGTTCTTATAGGAGGAAGTGTTCTCCGAGAAATAACCTGCCGCTTTCATAAAAAGAGTTTCATCACCGGAAACCATAGATTCAAGTATTCGGAAATCATTCTGAAGTCTTTCAAGATTATCTAATTCCTTTCTTTGATAGAGGTATATTTCATTCATCCGCTCAATAAAAAAATCATAATCCTTTTTTGATAGTTTAATTTTTCGAATTAGAATAGTTCGATTTTCCTGTATACCATATACATACCGAAACTCTTCCCATGGCTCTCGAATGATATGGAAAATTTTGTCTGGAAAATACTGAAAATGATAAACAAGTTGTCCGAGCCGAATTGCTGAATGCCCACCACTCGACTGACCGGTGTTTGCATTCACATATAAATAATCTAAAGAATGCAATTCTTCTGTGGCATACAGAGAAAAAATAGAAAATAGAAAAATAAAAAACTGTTTCAATCTTTTCGATGAGGCACAAAAGCATCTTGATCAGGACATCTTTTCTTTCTTCGATATTCAGAGATACAAAAGTTTTGAGCATAGGATTGAATTTGCTGACTATTCCATTCTGGCTTGCCAAAATAAGATGGTGATGTCTTTATATTTACTAGGCAAAGCAGAAAATACCTCTGCGCGCGTTTCTCGCAATATGCTTTTTCACTTTCAACACTGCCGCAGTTTCCGAAAAGTAAAACAGAAAAACACGCAACATAGAAAAAAGAAATGACGGGGCTAAGAAACTGATTCATATTACCAAATACTGTAAATCCAATCCCATTTTTATTGTAACGTAAAATTTTTAATCGAAAAATCAATTGGTAAGCATTGACTGGCCATATATGGACATATTACGAAGACCGAGACGAAATCGAAAATCAAGCCCTATTCGAGAAATGGTGGCAGAAACCGTTTTAAGAAAAACTCAATTGATTCATCCTCTATTTATTCAAGAAGGAAACAAATTGAAAACCGAAATTTCTTCTATGCCGGATTTCTTCAGATTCTCACCCGATTTGATCTTGAAAGAAATTGAAGAATCTTTAAAGTTGGGAATACAAAATTTTATTCTATTTCCTCAAATTGAAGAAAAACTGAAAGATAAAAAAGCAACCCTTAGTTATAAAAAAAATAATCTATACCTCAAGATGATACAATCGATGAAAAAAGAATTTCCTGATGCGACAATTATTACAGATGTTGCGATGGATCCTTATAGCTCGGATGGACACGATGGATTTGTTGAAAATGGTAAAATACTAAATGATGAGAGCCTTGTCATCTTAGGCAAAATGGCATTAGCCCAAGCAGAATCAGGTGCCGATATTTTAGGACCATCAGATATGATGGACGGTCGAGTTGGGTATATTAGAGATATCTTAGATAAGAATGGTTTTTCTGATGTCGCAATCATGTCTTATACTGCAAAGTATGCCAGTAGTTTTTACGGACCATTTAGAGATGCACTCGGCTCTGCACCCAAAGCAGGCGATAAGAAAACGTATCAAATGGATCCTCGGAATGCAAAAGAAGCTTTATTAGAAGCAGAGCTTGATTTTCAAGAAGGAGCAGACTATCTAATGGTTAAACCAGCGTTAGCCTACCTTGATATTATCCAATCTATTAAACAAAATTTTCCAATTCCTGTTGTCGCTTATAATGTAAGTGGAGAGTATGCAATGATTAAAGCAGCGGCGAGACTTGGATGGCTAGATGAATCGAAGGCAATGGTGGAGAGTCTAATCGCGATTAAACGCGCAGGGGCAGACATCATTATAACCTATTTCGCAAAAGATTTTGCAAAACTCAATCTTACTTAAATTACTTATGAATGATACGAAACATTACCCACCACCATGGAATTTAAAAGGAGAAGGATTTATTATTCCTTTTTTGGGAAACAAATCTTTATTACTCGATAAAGGATTTATTCCAGAAGAAGACAAAGATTTTTTTGTAGGAGGAGTCGGTGCAATCATGGTTGTAAACTATGAATCTTCTAACGTAGGTCCCTATTTTGAATTACTATTTATACCGGGAGATTTTGAGCATATTAGAACAACTAACACATCAACTCAAAAAAAAATATACAAAAAGATAACCAAAATATATGTATCTAGTCTCACATCTGTGCAAGAAGGAAGATTAAATTGGGCAATTCCAAAAGAAATGGCAGAATTTACATGGAAAAAAGAATTAAATAAAACGATGATTAGTGCTTCTACAAAGGAAAGTGGAATTTTCTTAGAGGCAGAGTTTACGAAGAAATTTTTCCACTTTCCAATTAGCACTAGACTATATCCAATTTCACTCCTGCAAAAATCTGAGACAGGAAAATTAATCAATACACAATTCTTAGGAAGCGGAAAATCAAAATTTTCCTCCATAAATAAATGGACGGTCAATGAAAAACTTTTTGCAAATCCAATCAGTATTTCCAACTTCTGCTTTGGACTATCAGCCGATGATTTTAACATTATTTTTCCCATTCCAGAAATTTTTTAGAAATTTATAGATTAAGGATTATTTAAATCGAAGTTACAAACACTATGCAAACAAATGAAGAAAAAAAAAGCCTAAGAGGATTACGCCTATTACTCGTAGAAGATAATATCAGCAATCAAAAAGTAGCGTTGCGTTACTTGCAGAAATGGGAAATTGAAGCAGACCTAGCGGAAAATGGACTTATCTGTCTGCAAAAGATAAGAGAGAAAGACTATGATATTATTCTAATGGACTTGCAAATGCCTGAGATGGACGGTTATACTGCAGCAATAGAAATTAGAAAAAATGAAGAAATCAAGTATAAGGAAATTCCAATCATAGCCTTATCGGCTACTGCCCTTCTAGACACTAAACAGAAAGTGCAGCAAGCGGGAATGACAGATTATATAGCTAAACCTTTTGTGCCGAATGAATTGTTCACAATTATTGAGCAATATTACAAAAAAAAGTAAAAGTACTCTGGAATAAAAAAATATTTTTTTGCGAAAACTTCTTTCTTTTTCAAAACGATAAATTAAGATTTCCGATAAATAAAATGACCTATTTTGTTTTGACAGTATAGGCATTTTAAAAATAAGGTTATAGAAGGTTTCGCGGCGACATAGCTCAGCTGGTTAGAGCATCGGAATCATAATCCGCAGGTCCGGGGTTCGAATCCCTGTGTCGCTAGAAAAACTTTCAAGGAGATAATCATGAAACTCATTTTTTCCTCTCTGTTAGTTCTCTCTTTTTTTTCTTCGTCCCTTTTGGCATTAGATCCAAAATGCGATTTAGCTTGCGAACGTTTTCTAGATTGTGCTAGAGAAATGAATAAAGACAAGAAAGCAACTCCTGCAGAAATCAAGAAAATGAAAGATGGATGTATGAATGCTTGTAAGAGAAACACGAAAGCAATTCTTGCTTGCTACGATGCAAGTCAATCTTCCTGCGGAGAATTCGCTATGTGCATTCAAAAGAGCTACTCAGCTACAAAAAAATAAAGTAAAACTATAGATAAATACAGCGGCATCAATTTGATGTCGTTGTTCTTTAGTCAAACAATTGCATTGTCAAAATCTTTTAGAACTGGATAATACCCCTTCTCGCGAATAAAGCGCATAACATCTATTAGACTTCGCTTATCCTCTGTTTCAAATTGTTCAAGCTCCCCACTTTCACTGTATCCACCTGGTTCCGTTTTTGATTCTGCTGACATTGTTGTTATGCCTAGACCAATTAAATTATTGCGAAGACTTACGCTCTCACGTGTAGATAAAACAATTCCAATATCCTTAAAATAAATCCGCATAGCAAATAGGAATCTGGCAAATTCTCTGTCACTCACAGGAACCACAGAATGAAAATCCCCCTTTGCCGGACGCATTCTTGGCAAGGATATTTGAAATGAAGTCTTCCAATATTTTTCTAAGAGATGAGATGCATGCAAACCTAAGAAGAACATTTCTCCAAGTGGATCGGCTAATCCGAGTAATGCGCCAATACCAATTTTTCGAAACTCGGCAAGCCCACCTCTGTCAGGACCGTTTAGTCTATAATCCATATCCTTTTTAACTCCGCGTAGATGATACTTGCGATAGGTATCTCGATCGTATGTTTCTTGGTAGAGTGCGAGTCCATCAACGCCAGCCTGTATCAATTGCAGATAATCAGTAGTATCCATTGGATAAATTTCAATTGATACAGAAGAAAAGTATTCTTTTAAAATTTTTACAGAATCGGTTAAATAAGGCAATGGAGTTTTAGAATAATCTTCTCCTGTCAAAATAAGAAGATGCTGAATTCCCTTTTTAGATAAGATCTCTGCTTCTTTGCGAATTTCATTTTCATTTAAAGTCTTTCTTGGAATTTTATTCTCAAAACTGAATCCACAGTATAAACAAGATGACCTGCACTCATTCGAGAGATACATTGGCATATAAAGCTGAATTGTTTTTCCGAAACGCTCTTGCGTTATTTCTTTTGAGAGAGTAGCCATTTCTTCAAGATAAAAATTGGCATTGGGACTAATGAGAGACAAATAATCAATAAACTCTAAGCGTTCGCCATTAACCGCTTTTGACAAAGCAATTTCTACTTCTAGTTTTGTTTTTGATTTTACCTCGGAAATACTTGAACGAAAATCAAATTGATTAAACAAGTCAAGAAACACGATCTTCCTCGTTTAAAAATCCAGTGAGCGGACTAGAGGCATTAGCCTTGATTGAGAGATTTCCTTGAATTCTTCGTCCACGATGCAAATACGAAAGTCGTCCGGCAATCGTCGCAAGCTTAAAGGCTTCCGCAATTCGGGCAGGATTTTTTGCAATGGCAATGGCAGTATTCACAAGCACAGCATCTGCTCCCATCTCCATTGCCTCCGCTGCATGAGAAGGCTCTCCTAATCCTGCATCTACTACCACAGGAATTTTTGATTGCGCAATGATCATTTCAATGTTGGCGCGATTTTTAATACCAAGGTTTGATCCTATAGGAGAACCAAGTGGCATAACACAAACACATCCCGCCTCTTCTAGATGCCTACATAAAATTGGATCTGCATTTACATAAGGCATCACTTTAAATCCATCTTTAACAAGTTCAATGGCAGCCTTCAATGACTCAATCGGATCCGGCAATAAATAGACAGGATCAGGGACTACTTCCAATTTAACCCAATCACCCGCTCCAAGAGAACGGGCAAGCTTAGCCAATCGCACCGCTTCTATTGCGCTTCGAGCTCCGCTTGTATTTGGAAGAAGTAAAATTTTAGATCGATCAATCGAAGATAAAATATCGTCTTCTGTATTTTCTAGATTTACTCTTCTGAGTGCAACTGTGACAATTTCAGTTTCCGATGACGATATAGCATCTCGCATTTCTACCGAAGACGAAAATTTTCCTGTGCCAATGAAAAGCCTGGAGTGGAATTTTCTTCCACCCATTTCCAGATAATCTTGATTAGCCTCGATTAGTTCTGCCATTTTTAAAACTTATACTGCCTCTTGCATTTTCTTTGCAAATTGTTTTGCTTCTTCTACTTTGAGAGAAATTACTCGCGACACACCTGGCTCTGAACTTGTTACGCCAAATATCGCATTGGCTCGTGAGATCGTAGGCGGCGCGTGAGTAATAACGATAAACTGACTTACATCTTTAAATTTATCTAATATCTGACAAAAGCGAATTTTATTCACTTCATCGAGTGCCGCATCAATCTCATCTAGAAAACAAAAAGGAGAAGGCTTCACCATATAAATCGCAAATAATAATGCGATAACCGTCATAGACTTTTCCCCACCGGAAAGAAGTTTTAAATTCTGCACATGCTTGCCGGGAGGCTCAGCGATAATTTCAACACCGGAATTAAGCTTATCTTCTTTCTCGGTTAGTTCTATCGTTGCGTGACCACCATTAAATAAAGTGGAGAATGTTTCTTGAAAGTTCTTCTTAATAATTTCGAACGTTTCTGTGAAAAGTTTTTCTGATTCAGCATTGATATTTTTTAAAACATCTAGAATATCATTTTTGCTTTTCTCAATATCTTCTTTTTGCGATTTATGGTGATCGTAAATTTCTTTCACATTGTTGAATTCATCAACTGCAAGTGGATTGATTGAACCTAGAAGCTGCATCTCTGATTTAATTTCTCTTAGCTTTGTATCCTCTGCTTCTTGCTTTAGAGTTAGAGAAGATTTTTCCTCTTCTAATTCCACATCACTCATCGAATAATCGTTGTATAACTCTTCATTGAATGTGTCTAACTGCACACGAAGTGCAGAAGCTTTTCTCTCGAAATCACTCATAAGAGGGATAATGGATTTAAATTCTTCTTGGTCAGCTTGCGAAGAAGATTTAAGATTTTGGATTTCCGAGAAAAGATTTTTTAATTGTTCTTTCTCAGCTTCTAAAGTCTTACTCATCCCCAGAAACTCGGTATAGGATTTTTCTATTTGCTCTTCTAAAACTTTTACTTCATCCTGATAAGTTACCTTTTTGTTTTGTAGAGTCTCGATGGATTTTTCAAAATTTGAAATTCTCTCACCGGCTTCATGCTTAATACGAAGTTCTTTGTCTCTAGCGTCTAACGCCGAGGCATTTTTTCCTTCCATCTCTAAGATGCTTTTTTCTAATTTAACAATTTCCTCTTTTTTTTCTTCCAAGGATAGACGCAAAGATTCAATGTTTGAACTTGCATCCTTTATCTTTCTAGATAGGTTTTCATTTTCTAAAATCAGATCTTCAATTTCAGAGTCAATGCTTTCTTTTTTTGCAAGAAGTCCATCTTTATCAAGGAGAATATCACGAAATACATCTTCCATTTCGATAAAGTCTTTTAGATTTTCTCGATACGAAGTTAGATTTATTTCACGCAAAATCTCCGTTACGCGCTCAGAGCTTATATTTCCAGAAATAATTTCATTGATTTTATCTATATTATCATCGAGTGAAGATATTAAAAATTTTCTAAGCTCTTCTCTTTTGCCTTCTGATTTTTCGGCGTCTCTTTTCTTTTCTTCAATTTGATTGATTAAAGATAGAATACTGTCCTTTAGTTTCTCTCGTAAAACATTATGCTTCTTGTCATTGGAAGCAATTGTTTCCTGATAATTTTGAATATTTCTTAATTCTTCTTCAATTTGAATTTCAATTTGTTTTTTGTCAGAGGTAAATTTTTCTACATTCGCTAAAGTCATCTGAATCATTTTGGCAAGATTCTCGCTAAGAGCTAAAAGCTGATTGTATTCAGTTTCAGCATTTTCCATCCGCGTTGTTTCACTTTCTAGATTTGCTCTCAGCTCATCTATACGTTGATCGAACTCGTGGATAATACTCTTATTCTTCTCAATTTTTTCTCGCTGGATTTCCTTTTGAGATAGGAAATCTAAAAGCTTTTTGTCTATCTCAGAAATTTTCTGCTCCATTTCGTATCGAAATTTTTCTCTTTCTTCGATTAGCTTTGCGTCATCACTCATGCGAGCCATTAGCTCTTCGTTTTTCTTTTTTACTTCCGCCAATTCAGCGTCTACTTTTTTAGAGCGAGTCTTAAGACTTTTTAGTTTTAAATAGCGAATATTTTTATCTGCTTCTGTTAATTTATTTTTGAGATCAAAATAATTCTTAGCTCTCTCAGCTTGTTTACTTTTTAAATCTAATTCTTTTTCCATGGAGGACATAATATCAGATATCCGCAAAAGATTTTGGCTTGTGTATTCCAATTTCTTTTCTGTCTCTGCCCTATCCATTTTGAATCTAGAAATTCCTGCTGCCTCATCAAAGATCGCTCTTCTATCTTCAGGCTTTGCATTTAGAATTGCTTCTACTCTTCCCTGCTCCATGATAGAGTAACTGGCTTTTCCAATCCCAGTATCCATTAAAAGTTTTTCTACGTCTTTTCTTAGAACGCGGGAGTTATTTATATAATATTCATTGGTTAAATCAGGAAATAATCTTCTTGTGATCTTCACTGTAGGAAAATCAATCGCGAAAGTTTTATTACTATTATCTAGATGAACGGCTACTTCTGAGAAACCGGCAGGATCTCTTGTTTCTGAACCATGGAAAATAACATCTTCCATTTTATCACCGCGTAAACCTTTTGCAGATTTCTCACCCAGAACCCATCTAAGTGCGTCCACAATATTTGATTTTCCTGAGCCGTTCGGACCGACAACCGCCGTAAAGCCCGGATCAAAAACAACCTCTGTCTCATCAGCAAAGGTTTTGAATCCAACAATATTCATACTTTTTAAATACATAAAGTCCCCTGATATAGAAAAGTAATTTGATTTAAAATGGGTATATTTACAAATTCTCCTTGCCGGGAGATTTATAATTTACCCTTCTGAAAACCTTTCGTACTATCGAAAATTGGTCGCTTTTTCTTTTTAAAACCGATTGACCAAATCTCTAGGGTGTACATTATAAGAAGGGGATATTATGTCACCAATAAATTTAAAAGAATTAATTCTTAAAAAACCTTATTTAAACCTTTATTTTCAAGGCTCATTCGAGTCTAGGGGGACATATGCCCTCAATAAAACGAAAGGAAGAGAAGAATACTATGTCTCAGTAGAGGGGAAGAACTTGGCTAGCTCAGTAGCCCCGAAGATTTCAGCATTGAGGATGATTGGCGAAACGAAGATTCGCGAAACGGATTTGGTTGTAGTGTTTGGGCTGGGAAATCCTCATCTTATACAAATACTAAATGAGAAGATTGCGCCGAATCAAATCATTCTATTCATAGATTCATCAGAAGAAATTCTTTCTAGCTTATGGGATAATTTCATTTATCCGGCAATGGAAATTCCAGGACGCCATCTTTTTTTAGGAGAGAGACTACTCCATCTTCTCTGGGGATATATTGAATCTCTTCCTATTGAGCGGCTATCCGGTATTAAGTTCTTCAGAAATAATCCTAGCATCCAATTAAACCCTACTTTTTACCAAGAGATTGAAGAGCGAATCAACAAACTTTTTTCTTCTAAGATGAGCGATTTACTTACTAAATTTGAATTTGAGCGCATATGGGTTCGTAATTCAATTTCAAATTTGATTCAATACAATTCGAATCCTACTCCTAGATACAAGTTTAAAGAATGCTTAGGGGATTACAGCCATATACCGGCGATATTAGTTTCGGCAGGACCGAGCTTGCGAAGCCAATGTGATTTTATTAAAGAAAATCGCGATAAAGTATTTGTATTCGCTTGCGATACTGCTCTTAAAGTTCTTTTGAAATTTGGAATAATACCAGACGGAGTAATGACATTAGACGCTCAATTGCACTCTTATTTTCATTTTCTAGGAGAAGATTTATCTGAGATTCCTATATTCGCCGACTTCGTAACCTCCCCTGCGTTACTGCGAAATTTCAAATTCAAATCAATTATCCATAGCCTGACAGCAAAATTTCAAGTAGATGCTTCGGGAAAACCCTTTCGAGAAATAACAGCTGGAGGTGCTATCGTAGAAGAAAAAATTGGTGACATAGGAGATGTTCAATCAGGCGGGAGTGTTGCGACTAGCGCATTCGATATTTTACGCCAAATGGGGTTTTCTCCGATTTACCTCACGGGACAGGACTTGGCATATACGGGAAGAGAAATACATTCAACAGGAACACATCACAACGAAAAATGGCTCACAGTTTTAAATCGAAAAAAAAGTCTTGAGAAAATCAATGAAGAGATCGTTCGCAAGAGAGAAACAAAGTATGTAAAAGGTTGCGACGGAGGAAATGTTTTAACAGATTATGTCTTAGGAATTTACAAACACTGGTTCGAGGAGTCAGCTAAAACTACAACGCTTGAGATTTACAACGTAAGTAGTAGAGGCTCCTATATTGAAAATGTAAAAAACATTGGCGTTGAAGAAGCCAAACAACTATTATCCGCTAAAGAGAATCACAATTATCCATGGAACAATAACCCCGCATGGCAAGGAGAACCAAAAGAAATACTATCGAGTGAAATTCTTAAAAAAGAATTTTTAAACGATTTGAATAATCTGAGTTCTTATCTAGATGAAATTTCTCTTGATAATTCTGAAATAATCTTAGAGCAAATTAAAGAAAAGATCAATCAAATACATTACCTCAAACAGATGATTCGTAAAACAGAGATTTACCTCCGCAGGCACGAAAAAGATTTGAATGAGGTGAGGCAAAGAGAAATACTACTCAATTCGCTAAAAAAAGAAATCCGTTTTTTAAAAAAAGGAATTCTAATCTCTTAGCGCAATTGGGAACGATTTTTATTTCGCTGTTTGTCAATGGTTTTTCTATGAGAGTCACACAGTCTGTATAATTTGCCTGAAGAAGGATTTACGCGTTTTACTTTGGTCTCGCATACGATACAAAGACCTTTGGCTCTTCGTTTATTATATAATATACGAACTCTGCTTCCTCCATCCATTTTATATTTACTGACTTGAATTCTGTATCCGTTGAATACGAATAAGCCAATGGCTTCGTCGGATTTTTCCTGTATCTTTTTCGCTATTTTGTTTAGGTCATCACTTTCAATTTTCGCAGGTCTCATTTTGTTTCCTTTTAAAATATAAACTCAAAAAAAATATAATTCTTAGACATGAAAAGAATAATTTTGACTTTAAAAATAATTTTTTTCATACTCAAGTAAACAAACATAACCCGTTCAAGAATATACTGCACAGGAGATGTGGCTAATCATAATAAACTCACCTTATAATAGACCTTGTGAAGCATAAAATGAAAAGGCATTCATAAAATACACTTCTTCAAATAGAACCGTAAAAGTAAAAAAGAATAATAACCAATTCCTAAAATACAGGCGATTTGTATAAACGATAGGCGAAATAAGAAAGTGTTTACAGGCTTAATGAATTCAATGATAAATCGAAAAACCAAATAATGAAATAAGAAGAGCTTAAATCTAACACCATTCGGTAAGCCGTTCAATTCAGGAAATATAGTTCCATTTATTTGATGAAAAAAATAAATTACTTTTGGAAATTCTAATATGCGGATACAAATCCATAAAGCAATTAAAAAAACAATTTCATAAATCTGTGTCGGATGACGCCTAACCCCATCCCCAAAGTCAATTCCCCAGAAAAAATTTGTTTCAATTCCATAAGTTCCATCTTCTAATCCTGCCAAAAAACATCCAACTCTGCCAGTCATGATTCCAAGAATAAGCGGATAAGTCATAATATCACCAGATGAATATTTGATTCCTAGAAATTTCTTTGTTATTTCTACAGCAATTAGTCCGCCTAAAAGTCCCCCTACAATTGTTTTTTGTGAGTAGTAAAAGAGTAGCGGAGTATCACGATTAACCAGTTCAATATGCTCCATAACTGCAATAAATCGCGAAAATAGAATTGCCCCAACACTGACTGCAATTAGTATCCAAAGTCTTTCTGACGAAGTAAGAAGGTCTTTTTCTTTTTTTCGTAAGACAATATAATAACGAAATCCGATTAAGAATGCAAGTGTTTCAAAAAATAAATGAGAAGATATTTCAAGGACTCCGAAGTTTAGATTGATGGGGAAATTCATTAAAATTAAAGTAGGTAATATGCTTTATTTGTCAATGGTGATTAGTGTTGCTGGAAAATTCAAAAAAGAGGCACAAGTTCTATTCGAGGAACTGGAACACTACTCCTTCTAAGATTGTTCTTTTGACGAACAATTGAAAACGAATCGGACTACGCGGTGAAATGATTCTTGCAAATTTTGTAGATACACGAAAGAAAACTGTAATTATCCGTAAAGGCACGTTTTCTTTGTTTGGTTGCATTTCTTCCCTTGCAAATGCTGCTTCCACAATGGAAAGTGGCTATACCATATTAATCTCAAAACTTTTAAAAAGTTGGGGTGAAGTTAGAGCGTCCTTTTACCATCCTATAAGAAGACGATGCACATAACATAGGGTAGGAATGGGTTCCCTTATACTTTAAATATGGGTTAAAGGGGCATAGGGAACCTATTGTGAGTATAGCTTTGAACCTATCGCTACCCTATGTTTGATAAAACGTCATCTTATACGCAGCTTATACAAAGCGTATACATGGTATTAGCCTTTCCACAATGATACCAATAAGCAAATATACCTTAATTACGTATTAGAGCCATAAAACTGTCGAACTGCGTAATTAATCGAAAAAAATATTTTACAAAAAATAAATTCAGTTGATTTTCGATTAGCTGCTTACGAAGATTATTTTAAATGAACTATATCAATTCTTGCTTACAGTGCATAACAGCAATATCCCACAGCAACAAAAAAGTTGAGGTGAGGGAAGCAAAAACGAAAAAGAATACCTAATGTCATGGTGAGGCTCTCGAATCCATGACTTTAAACGAATAAGTCACCCATTCGAGAGCCTCAGGGTGACAAATAAATCAAATGCAAGTAGCATTTAAGGAAATTATATATATGGAAAAATTATTAAGAAAAATTTTAGAAAACGTTGCCAGAGCATTCGGTGACATTACATTTTCAGATTGGAACGGACAGACTATTATCAAGGCAGAAGGCATCTCTGCTTCTATTCGATATTGCGGTATATTCGCATTAGCCGTTTCCACAATAAGGGCAACCCAACAAGTCTTAATCGATATCTTCTGAGAAAGGGAGATATTCGTTGCATTCGATACAATTTTCGCAACCAGTGACGCCGACACTTCTCTTACCATTCAAAATTCCAAATTCATAATTCACCATTATCCGCAAACTCCCCCCATTCCTCATTCCGTATTAACAATTCCTCATTATTACGCCCCTAGGTTCATATAATTCATTTCCTTTCCAGTCATCACATAATCAGGATATTTATCATAATTATAAAGTAAATCACGGCGTTTAGGAGTAAAGCCTGCACCGGCTAAAAAGCGAGTAGCCTCTTCTTCTGATTTGAGACCGAAAGAGCGAAGAACATTTTCTTCGATGACAACAGAAGAGACGTCATCCGCTCCACTGTATAAAGCAAGCTGCCCTACTCCTTTTCCGAGAACCATCACAGAGGTTTCGATATGGGGAATATTATCTAGAAAGATGCGGCAAATGCCTAATACCTTCAAATACTCATGAGTCGGAACCATTCTTATTTTAAATCGCTTTGTTTGTGGTTGAAATGTCCAGGGGATAAATGCGAGAAATCCGTGAGTTCTATCTTGCGACTCGCGGATAACGTTTAGGTGTTCAATGACTTCTTCTTTTGTTTCCTCTGATCCGAATACTACGTTGGCACTGCCGAGTAAACCTACTTCATGACAGGTTTCCATTGCGCGGGTCCATTCACTAACGCTTGCTTTTTTGGGGGAGATAATATTACGCATACGCTCGGTAAGAATTTCTGCACCTGCACCGGGAACAGAATCAAGTCCTGCTTCTTTTAAACGAAGAAGAACATCTCTTAGGCTAAGACCCGTTAACCTTTCCATATTGATAATTTCCACAGGCGAAAAAGCCCTAATATGCATATCAGGAAAACGGCTCTTAACCGCTGAAAGCACATCTAAGTAATAATCGAATTTTAAATTTGGATAGACTCCACCCTGTAGAAACATCTGGTCTGCATTTTCTTTTTTGGCAAATTCCATTTTTTCTACAATGTCTTCTTTGCTTAGAACATAGCCTTTGCCGGAACCAATCTCATCCATGAAAGAACAGAAAGAACATTCTACATTGCAATAGTTTGTATAATTGACAACGCGAAACATGGTATAGCTTGCATATTTATGGCTGAGAATTTTTTCCCGTAACGCGCGTGCCACAAATTGAATTTTTAGAAAATCACCCTCTTCATACAAAAGAAGTGCCTCTTCCTTTGAAATTCGATTCCCTTCCAATGCTTTCTGTAAGATTTTATCCGATTTTTCTGTTGCCTTAAATTCTTCCTGCAATAACATTCATAACCTCTATTAGATACTTTACAAGAATGAATATTCACTTATTTTTGCAATTAGAAAGAAGATTTCTGATCATCAATTTACAAGGAAGCATTTTGAAAACATATTTAGTTTTATTACTCTTAGTTGTAGGCTTTAGCCTACAGAGCGACCCAATTAAAAAATATAAAATCGTAATCGACCCGGGACACGGTGGCGCCAAGCAAGACCCTCTCGAAATTTTCGGAGATAAATATGACACAGTAACGGGAAGATTTTTAGAAAATTACAAAGATGGTGCCAGCCACCCCAAAGCAGGGCGCACGGAAATGGAAATTGTTTTAGAAGTAGGAAAGGAATTAAAGGAAATTTTAGATCTCACTAAAACAAAAAAAGGATTTCAAAAATTCAAATCTTACATCAAACTTTTCTCTGACTCGGATGCTCCTTGGATCAAAATTGAATCAGCCATGACAAGAACAGACAATTACAAGGATAGAAGTTACAGAGAAAAAGAAGACAAGAACCAACTCTATCGCCTTTATGATTATCCTGATTTTAAAACAGGAAAAAATCGCTTGGGAAGAATTTCTATGATTAACAAAGAGAAACCGGCACTTGTAGTTTCTCTCCATATCAATGCAATGAACGCAGCTCCCGATTCAGGAGGAATGGGTGCCGTGATTGCTCCTTCCTATCAAACCTTTGAACTTCTAAAAAGAATTTCAGATAAAAAAGCACAGCCGGAAGAATTTTTAAAAACTCCCTGGAAGAATTGGATGCTCTTTGAATCAAAATGGTCAAGACTAGAAAATGCAATTGCAGATGCATGGATTTATTTTAACGGTTACTGGCCTAATCAGGCAGGAACAGAATCAAACGTAGAAAGATTTGAAGGTTATCGAGCTAACATGATTACATGGCGATATAAAGATGCAGACGGATGGGAAAAAACTGTAAACAATAAAGAAGGACCGTATGCAATGGATCATTCTGGATTTCGTGCAGTGGGAAAATTTTGGGATAGAGAGAGAGGCAAACCAGAGTTAATGCGCAGAGAGGGCGGCTTAGAGGGATTTGGCGGTGACAATCTCTATGCAAGCAATGAATTGCTACGTTTTATGCAGTATGGACTGCGGTTACAGGTAAATGAAGACAAAGATACATACAAAGAGCCAAACAAAATATTGCTTCCCTTTGTATCTACTTACAGTATTCCTACTTTTGTAAATGCAATTTCAGCCTATCTGGAATTGGGTGAAATTACAAGCGATAGGGACATGTATTTTGTTACGACCAAGAAACGCAAAACAGCCATTTGCCTCGCAGTTGGAATCTATTCTCTATTCAATGGCTTAGAGCTAAGACCTATCGAAACTCTCTACACTCCTAAGGGGAGACGAATTGACTTTGAAAAATATGTAGGCAGCACAGGACTTAGCTATTTCGAAGAAGTGGTGTCAGATAAAAATGAATAAACCAACCCCTTTAAAAGAAAAAGAATTCGGACTTTTAATTCTCGCCTATAGGAAGTCTCTGCAAAAAAGATATTCGAGAGAGAATCTAAATCGCTTTCAGGAATTTACAAGCATTGATCAGGCAACGGTAGACCGTCTAACGTCCTATTTTTTAGAACTTCTTTATCCTGAATTGGAAGAGCGAATCAAGTTAGACCAAGCCTTTGAAGCCCTTGCCTCTTTTGTGCATTCTCCTGATAAAATGTTCGGGCTTTTGGGAAGTATAGGAACGATAATTTTTAAGTTCGGAAAGCAATTCTTCTCTGCCGCAAAAGCAGGAGTATCCGCTCTCAAGTCTTATGTAACTGCACATAAGTTTGAAGCAATTCTATATGATCATGCCAAGAAGCTGATTGCAGAAGGTAAAGACATTGAAGAAGAAATCTATTTTAATAGGCTAATCGCAAGTATTCCTCAAAAAGAGGCAGATGATTTCAGGCATCAAATCGTTAGCCTATTCGCCACTCTTTCCAAAAAAGAATTATTAACAAAAATTTTAGAAGTCCTAGACTACGTAATCGGAAAAATGAAATTAAAACCTGATACTTATACCTACGCAGATATAGATGGAATTAGTCTTGGGAAAGGAATTATCATTCGAGGCAAAGATGTGTTTACCGAACTGAGCCAGGAAAAGATTCTGTTAATTTTAAAAGGGATTGATACAATCGAAAAGGATTTCTATGAAAGAGCTTTAAAAGAGAATAAAACTTAATACAATGGTGCCGATGGTCGGAATCGAACCGACACGAGGTTGCCCTCGGTGGATTTTGAATCCACTGCGTCTACCAATTTCACCACATCGGCTTGTCTTCTAGTCGCCTGCTTCCATGTATTTCCCTTTTCCGCGGGCAACGATTTTACCAATTTCGTTTTCAATCTCGGCTCTATTCTCAATGACCTTTTTGTTTTTCTTAACAAACCACCCTCTCAGGTGAAGAGGTTCATTTATAAAAGCTGGTTGAAGATATCGAACAGTCAACTCGCCAGTCATTGTTTCAAAATTCATGGCTTCATTGATCTTAATCATGATCTCATCTAAAATGGTAGCTATGATTCCCGGATGAATGGCATCGGGCGATCCTTGAAACTTCGCAGGACAGGTATAATCCCCGTAGGCTGTTTTAGTATCTTCATCAAATGTTATTCTAAGCTGTAATCCATCATTATTATCAGGACTTGAACCAAAACTTAAATTCTTCTTCGATACTAACTTCATTAAGACAAAGAGTACGTGCTAGAATCTTTTGTCAAGAAAATTTTAAAGCAATGAAGTCAATTTTGGGCTTTTTAGTTCTAGTCTAGGAAGGCAACTTTGTCGAAAATTGTAATAGACTTTATTTAAGTAAGCCTTTTTATAAAAAATGAAGTTTTATTTTTTGGGTTAAATTCTAGGAGAATACAGAAAAATTAATGGCGCCGCTCAACACTTCTACTACCAATTTGACCCTGAGCTATGATGCCACTGAAATTCTAGGTGAGAACGACAAAAGTCTGTTTTTGCACAAACGTCCTTTGCTAAATGCAGATACAATGGTAAAAAAAGGACATTTTAAAAGTGCCTTAGAAATCTATTATCGAGCCGTAAACAAGATTACAAATCCGGAAGTGCAAGCAAAAATTCAAAAGAATATTTCGGATATTCATAATTATTTAAAATCAAGTGATCCCAACTCTGAAAAGGCATTTTTACAAAAATACTCAGACAATAGAGAGAAGGAATTTTCTGAGTCTCTAAAGGAACTGACAGAAAATCTTTCCGATTCACTTACCGAAAAATTAAACATTTTAAAGCAAATAGAGACGGTCCCGGACAGAAGTAGCGGCAAAGAAGATTTAGCCGACAAAGACGGGGATTCAGAATTAAAACCTTTGGATTTAGGCTCGCTAGATGCAAAAGGCAAGAGACCAAATATTCAAGATGATTTGAAAGTGGATAATGCTAATGTTCCTCAAGATGCTGAAAAGCCATCCGGAAAAAAAGAAACAGATTTCAAGACATCAGATATAAAGAATGAAAAAGCTGAAATTTTTAACGAGTCTGCACAAGTAAGTAACGAAACCAATATTCAAAATGCCACAATTGATTCAGACTCTCTACAAGTAGAAAATCAAAACCTTACAAATCTAATAAAATCTGAATCGGAGAATCAAAAATCTGATGTTACACCTGAAAGTAAGGCAGGCATATCAGAATTACCCGCAAACGAAAAAAAAGACGAAGCCCCTCCTTCTAAAATAAAGCAGCCTACCGAAACTAAAATAGTAGAAGAAATTCGAGTCATCAAAGAATATACTCAAAAAATTGATTCTCTTCCACCAGAGGGAGAACAAGATTTATCTCATATTGAAACCGGATGGTCTGAATTAGAAAAAGAAAGTCCGAAGCCAAAGGCTGATAAAGATTATGCGCCGCTCATGAGAAAGTATGAAGCCGGTAATATTGAAATACCAGAGGCTACGGAATTTATCACTGGTGAATTTATTTCTAGAGAAGCAAAAGAAGAAACAAACTCTTCAAAGTCAAACAAAATTAAAAGTGAATCTGATTTTAAGAAAGATAGTTTTAGCGAATCTGTAAATACACATCCAGAGTCGAGACAATCAACAGATATTCCAGAACCGCCTGACTCAAGTTCAGCGGATAACAGTAATATACCAAGTGTTCATGTCCAAGGAACTCCGGACACAAGTCAACATCCATTCAACGTTCCTCCACTTCCTCCTCCAATGCCTCTAAACATAAATGATTGGTTGAGCAATTTATTTTTTTCCCAGGAATGGGAGAAGTTTAAACCGCTTCCAATGAAAGAGAGGCGTTCAGGAAAAGATAGAAGAGTAAATGAATTGCTAGAATTACCGAAAGGGGTTAAGAAAGATAGACGATCTGGAAAAGATAGAAGAAATCAAGATGAGAATCTGCTTCATGCAAGGGAAGCCTTCCTTAGAGACTGGCATAGAGATAATCAATCTTATCCACATCTTTCCCAACCTTTAAAAAATTATCCAATACCCTCTGACTTAGAGCATCCAATCTCTGAAAAGGAATATTTTTCTGACAAAGAGTCAATAGACCCAAATCTAAGATCACTAGAATTTTTACCGAGAGATCCATCCTCCAATGAAAGACTTCCTAATTCGGATGAGCTAATCAAAGTAGAGTTACCAGAGCCTGAAGAAATAGTTCTAAAACCTCAGCTCGATCAAAATGAAGTTGTGAAGGAATCAGTTTCTGATGACATAGCTAACACACTTTCCAAATATATACCAGCAAATGAAGAATTGGGATTATCGGAAAGTGATAAAGGCCTTGTAAAAATTGATCTTCCCGATCCAGTCTTACTGAAATCAGAATCTTCTGAGTTACCACATAGAGAAGTTTCAGGCGAAATAGAAGTATCCTCTAAAGATGGAACAGGAATCGTTGGAGAAGCGGCTAATAAGGAGTCCGCGAAAGATACTTCCGGTATGGGACCAATTCCTTATTCTCCTGGTGTCTACGATATACCTGAAGAATTAAAAATAGAACTCCCTGATCCAGACGATTTCGTTAGAACAAAGTCCGGTCATTTAATCGATCCGTTTGCACCGGAAGAAACTCCTGAGATTAACATGATTGAAGGGGACGGACCTCTTCCTTCTGACGAAGAAGAGACTCAGATTTCTGAAATTCCTGAACTACCGCCTCCTCCACCGGAGCCGGAGCGGACAATTCATGGTATCCTCGAACTGAAGCCACCGGAAATTGATGATGCTCCCTTCTTAACATTGACTTATGATTTTAGTAAGATTCCACATCCATTTAAGCTCTCTAAGAATTATAGCATTATGGAATATTCGTATTACAAATATAAACCAATGCTTATGAAGGCTCAAGAATTTGCTCGTCGTAAAATGTTAAAGAATGCGTTAAATTATTATCGTGTGATTAAATCACAGAATATTCCACCAGAATTAAAGAACATGATTAACCGTAACATCACAGACATCACAGAGTTCCTAGAGAAATTTATTATGAGTAAGGGCGGGTAAATAACTCTTTGTCACAGAGACATAGAAACCTTGATTGTCTTTGGCGGTAAATACTTCGAAACCTTTTGGAAAGCGAAATCTGTTCCGTATTCTAATTTACCAATCCCTGGAACTGCTCCTAATACGATTGCCTCTTTTTGATATTCGGGATAATTCGAAATGAGCATAATAGGTATTTGCTTCATTTTGGAGTCTTTTTGCATTTCCACAACGAGGACAGTTCCGTCCGTATAATCAATATCGAGTTTGCGATTGACTAAAACCAAATCGTAAGAATTTTTTCTAAGCTCGGACAATGCATCCTCAGTGGAATCAATTCTAGTAATTTTACAGTCGAAATTTGTTTCAAAATAATTCTTTATAGAATTATGATCTGGATTGCATTGCCCTACGCTTAATACTTTTTTCATAACTTCTCATTCGTAAATTTTAAGGAAACTGAATTCATGCAATAACGCAATCCAGTCGGATTCGGGCCATCGGTAAATACATGCCCGAGATGCCCGTCACATTTAGCACAGTGCACTTCCGTTCGTGTCATAAAAAATTTAGTATCCGTTGTCGTCTCTACTGCATCAACTTTAATCGGCTCATAAAAACTAGGCCAGCCTGTGCCCGAATTAAACTTCGTTCTCGAATCAAAAAGTGCATTTCCGCAACCTGCACAAACATAGGTTCCATCATCGTGATGATCATTGTATTCTCCGGAAAATGCTCTCTCCGTTCCATGCTTACGCAAAACTTGGAAAGTTTGCGTATTAAGCTCTGCCTTCCATTCATCTTCTGTTTTATTAATTTTTTCCATACAATTTAGACTAATTCTAAATTGTTTCCAGAATGGCAAGAAGGATATGTATTTCATTTCATATGGATAAAAAAATAAAAAGCAATTGACAAAACTTGAAAATGAGATTGTGCTATTAATGAAAAAACTAACCCCAAAAAAACAATTCATGACAAGAATAAGCAAAAAATACTGACTATAAAAATGAGGCAAAGAGTATGAAACTGGTGCAGGTCATGATAGTAGAAGATGAGACAATTGTTGGCATTGATATTCGCGAGAATCTTATCAATTTTGGCTATAAGGTAGTTGGAATCTCCAGTTCTGGCGAAGACGCAATTAAAAACGCGATAAAAAATCGACCAGAAATAATTCTGATGGATATTGAGTTAGAAGGAGAAATGAATGGAATCGAAACAGCAAGACAAATTAAAAGTCAACTTGATATTCCAGTTATATATTTAACATCTTTTAGCGATGATACAATGCTTGCAAAAGCTTTAGAGACGGAACCGTCCGGATATTTATTAAAGCCATTCTTTGCTAGAGAATTACATACATCTATTCAAACAGCGATTAACAAAAGTGCGATAGAAAAAGAGTTCAAACGAGATAGAAAAAATCACATTCCCAAGAATCTAGAGACTCTTCTTGGCGATTTAATTTTCAGTCAAAATACGGATAAAACAATTCCTTATTTTTTTCCTCTGGAAGAATTGGCAATTCCTTTAGGCTATACGAAAGACGAGGTTGAGCGTATGGCTAATTTAATTATACCGCTTCTCATTCACGGGGAAGATTTTATTCTTATAGAAAACTATTTTAGGCAAATCATAACAAATCCCGGTCAAAAATCAGAAGTCGAATTAAGGCTAAAGCACAAAAGCGGAGTTTACCGTTGGTTTCAGTTGACTGGAATATTTCATTCAATAGATAAAGAACACGGAAAAGTCATTCACAGTGCGAAAGATATTACTTGGGTTAAAAACTTAGAATATACCTCTCATATATCGCGGGAAAAATTAACGGCTATAAGTAATAATCCTTATTTTGGAATCGCCATCCTTGATATGAATGCAAAAATATTAAATATGAATCCTACCATTGAAACACTTACAGGTTATTCAAAAGAGGATTTGAATTGGTTGCACTTTTCTGATTTCATTGGAGCAAAAGAGCTTAAGTCTATTTGCGAAAATTTTGAAAAGCTAAAACAAGGAAAATTAGAAACTTTTCAGGCTGAAGTTCTAATAAAACCACAGTTTGGTGGAACGCTTTGGGGTTACATGGTATTTAACGCAATCTACAATCAAGAGAAAATAATAGACAGAGTGGTTTGCACGTTAGTAGATATATCCGAATCAAAACTTTTTAGAAAGCAATCCATTTAAAAATATTGGCTTTCGGAAATTTTGCTTTTCAAAAACATTGATCCCATGATAGCTATGCGACGGCTCTTTTTATTTATTATCCTCTTCAATACAGTTCCCATTTTTACGCAAGATTGGAAAGACTTAGAAGAAGGGGAAAAAAAAGAAGTATACGGAAGTGAAAAAAGTAAGAAGTATTCCATGAGTAATATCTTCGGCGAAATAGAAAAATGGGACAATCACTATGGAGTGAGAATTCTTTATTTGTATGATTATACAGATTATCCCAAATACAACTCGACTCAATTCTTTCCTTTCTACTATCGTATAAATAGCAAAATAGATAATCGAGAAAAATTTAGATTTCTAAATTATACGAGTAAACTAGAAAAAGAAAAGTCCGACAATTCCCTATTACCCTTAATTTACTGGGGTGGCAATACAAAAACCAATCACAGCTATCATTCTACCTTGCCTTTTTATTCTTATTCTACTACAAAGAATGAAGCTTTAGAAAATAAAAACTTAATCCTATTTCCGGCTACTTACTATTATTCTTACGAATCAAAAGCAAACGAATCATTTACAAAAGAAAATCACTTTTCTATCTTACATGGTCGAGTAATAGAAAAATACAAATCAAAAGATAAGAATAGAGAATCAAGTTTTTGGTTTCCTGTAATTCCACTTATGCGTTATACTACATTGGAAGACTCATACTACCATTATGTAATTCCCATTTATGGATACTATCGAAAAGACACAGAACAAGAAGAAGAATTAAAACTTGGATTTTCATTCCTTCCTCTATTCTATTCCCGCCATTCCTATCCAATAGCCGACAAAGATCGTCACTATGATATAACCCATTGGACTTTGTTCCATTATAGAAGTGTAGAAGAAGATAGCGGTGGTTTCAAAGAATACACTCATAAAAGCAAATGGGGATTTCCAGTTGTTCCTATTCTCTTCTATTCCTCGTTTGAGCAAGGAGAAGGAAATTATAAGCGGATACTCACATTATTCCACTGGGAGAATTCTGAAAAGGGAGAACTTGATGCTTTTTCTTTTCTTCCTTTTGTTTTCTACAAAAAGAAAGACTACTTTAGAATACCAATTCTTTTGATTGATAAAGATTTAAACACACCGACTAGTTCCTACGGACGCTCCTTTATGCCGATTTTTTTGTATTACAATAGATGGGATCCTTCAAGTCAAACCTTTGTCCTCGGTCCATGGATTTCTCTTAGAAATGATGTAAAAAAAGAATCTACAAAAACACTTTTTCCTTTTTACTTTCAAACCAAGTCAGAGAGAAGAGAGATGACTTTTATCCTTCCTCTCTATATAAATTACAATGACAAAGAGAACGATTACAATTTTAACCTTCTTTGGTTTACGCGGTCTAGCTCTGGTGTGGTTAATCCAAGTTTGTCCTTCGGAAAAAAAGAAAACAAATGGTATTTTGATACTGATTTTACTGTGCTTTATTATCTCGCGAGTTTTTCCTTTCGTCAAACAATCGAGAAACCTAAGCTTCTAAGAAATGTTTTAGAGAGAAACAAAAGTTTTGAAGAATTAGAAGAAGACAAGAAAAAAGAATTAGCCTTATCTAAAATTTCTAATGCCAAGAATACTGACAATACACCAAAGCTCACAAGAAAAAAATCAGTCACAAGAGATGATTCACTTAGCTTCAGCGGCTACAGTCTATTATTCGGAGTATTGTCCTACGAAGCTGCGGACACAAGAAGACATTTTCGCCTACTCCCACTTTCCTGGCTTAGTTGGGATAAAGAATCTTCTGATAAAGTTTTAGTGGCTCCTCTATTCTTATGGTATCAATCAGACTTACTTGAATACTTTGTATTCTTTCCGTTTTATGGAAAACAAAAAGACGAGACGTCAGAAAAAAAAGCAGTTCTACTTAATGCTTATATACAAGAAACATACAAAGAAAATAATTGGAAGGAAACCTCTGTAGTTTGGCCTCTTGTAAATTGGTTTTCATCGGACACAAAATCCGGTCATCGAGTCTTGCCATTGTATATCCAGCAAAATTATAAAACAAAAGACTCAGAGTCTAATTATAATTATACTCTATTTTCTTATTTTCAGAGAACAAAAACGAATGATACTCTAAATACAAATTTTCTATTCTGGCCAGGTCTTACCTATTATGAAAGCTTTAACCGAAAAGACTCAAACACAGGTGGTGGTGTTACTGAATACAATTCTTCAACGCTATGGGTAACACCTTTTTTCTATCGAGGAAAGGATGCATCGTCATCACACACAAATTTTCTATGGTTATTTGATTTAAAATATCGTGGGGAAAACTTAGATAGAGTCATTGCATTTCCATTCTTTTATTTTTCAAATAGTTATTTTGGAATCTTCCCAATTAGTTTTACAAAGAAAGAAAGTAATTTCTCGACATTTACTCTATTAAATTATCTGAGTATCTCTGAAAATAGATTCTATTATAATTTTTTATTCTTAGCAGAAGCAGAAAAGAATCCAAACTTTTTAGAGTTAAACTTATTTATAAAGAGCATTCAATACTCAAATACAAAAGAAAGTTCTAATTTTCATGGGCTCTGGGGATACGGATGGAATTTTTCTAAAGATGCCGGCAAATGGGAAGAAGCCTCTATTCTTTGGTATCTTGGAGGCGGGTATCGTAAAGACGGACTCAATTCTATTTATAACCTTTCCCTACTCTTCTATCATAATTCTAGTCCTGATTCCTATCAAAACTGGACACTCGGAAATTATCGTAGAGTTTCAAAAGAGGGAGTTAGAAATAATTTTCTATACCTTGCGGATTATGAGTATTTTGCGTCTGACAATACTTATACCTGGGATTTTTTATTCACAGGAATTCGTTATCATAACTTAAAAACAGAAAGTTATTTTCAAGGAGCCTATGGGTATGCCTGGAATTTCAAAAAAGAAAATGATATTTGGAGAGATGCTTCCTTTTTATGGCTGGGATATTCGCGCAAGAATGAAGAAACTATTTACAATTTTCTCCCTGTTATTCGCACCTATGATTATAAAGACGAACATTCAAGAATTTATGGTCCACTTCTTTTGTATACATCCGAAGAAGAAGGAAAGAATTTTCACTTAGGTCTTTTAGGATTAGGATATTGGCATAGAAAAGATGAAAAAAATAAAGAAGAGGATACTTATATTTTACTTGGAACTCTTTATCGAGAATACACAGAAAAGGAACGAGGCTTTCGTGCTCGTGGTAGTCTATGGGGTTGGTTATGGGATTATCAAAAAGAAGAAGAGACTTCCTTCGAAAAATATTCTGTCTTAAAACTATTCTCTTATACCAAAGAAGCGGATGGAACTAAAAAGATACTCGGTATCTCTTTTTAAAAGGTGCAGAAATGAATCAAAGTAAATATTACATACTAATAGCCATTATTCTTTTTTTGAGTTCCTGTTCCGGCGCAAACACTCGTAAAACCTCTTTTTATCACGACAATGCTCCTAGCTATGAATCTCTTTCAGGAAAAGAATTTGTAGCTACAAAAAAAATGAATAACTCTTTTTTTCCATTGGAAGCATCTACAGCTTCTTATGCAAATTTTAAAGAATCCGTGGAAAATGGCTATTATCCTTCAAATATATACACCGAGGAATTACTCAATTCATTTAAATATAATTTTGAAAAGCCTAAAGATAAGAAAAATATTGGCTTACATTTAGAAACTGCAATTTCTCCCTGGGATAGTAAAAGAAAGTTAATTCAAATAGGAATTAGTTCAATCAAAGAAGAAAGAGAAGAAAAACTGGATACTCCTTCCAAGAATATAATTTTTGCGATAGATACTTCCGGCTCAATGCAAGGAACGGGCAGAATGGACCTTGCAAAGAATTCAATGAAGGCATTTATTCAAGGATTAAATTTCAGGGATACTGTGGCTACCCTTCAGTATACTGATGATGCAAAAATTATTCTGCCTCCAACGAGAATGAATGCCAAGAATAAAATCTTGGAATCCATATCCAATTTACGAGTCGATGGCGGAACTAATGCGTGGACCGGAATACTTCTTGCGTATAAACTAGCGAAAGAAATGAGTTTAAACAAAGATCATACAAAGATTGTTATCGTTACAGATGGTGACTTTGGTGGAGTAAATAACGATGAATTTATGGCACTAGTCGAAAAAGAAAACAGAGTCGGAATCAGTCTTTCCATATTAGGTTTTTCGACTAGTTCAGTAGATTTAATGAATACGTTAGTTGCTAAAAAGAAAGGAGAAGCATATTATATCAATTCATTGGAAGATGCAAAGAAAAGTCTTTCAAGCCAATCCTGGTTAATCGGAAATAGCCTCGCAAAAGAGATGAGCATAGACGTAAAATTTAATACCGAACAAGTAGAGTCTTTTAGATTAATTGGTTTTGAAAAATACAATCGAAGCAAAACAAAAGCTAACTATGAAGCAGGCAGAGACTATTCTTACATTGCATTGTACGAAGTTTTCACCTACCCTCAAATCAAACAAAATGAATTAATCTCAGTCCGCCTCACTTATAAAACAGAGAAAGGACAGACAGAAGAAGTTAAAGAAACGCTTCTTGACAAAGACAATTCTATTTGGAATGCATCCGACAACTTTCGCTTTGCCGCAGGAGTTGCAGGGCTTGGTATGATTTTAAATAATTCCAGAGAAAAGGGAAAAGTCGATTTTAATATGGTAATTCACTTGATTCAAACAGCTACTACTTACGACCCTGATGGAACAAGGCGAGAATTTTTAAATCTAGTAAATAAACTCAAACGTTTATAAGAAAAGATTTTATTGAAACTGAACTGCGAACCAAGAAATGATTGCAGAATTTGATTCTGCACCCGCTCTCTGAAATTGAATCGTTGTAGAATTATTAAAAACAGAAGAAAACGTTCCAGAATCTTGTGTGAGATCTCCACCTGACCCAAGTTCAATTTGATTGGAGAATACTATCATAGTCTTACCAGTATTAACCGCATTTAGATTTGTTATAGCAGAGGAAGATACGGAGGATACTGTGGTATTACCGCTTTGCACAGTAGTTCCATCAATCATTTCAATTGCATACCATGATATATCTACAGTATCATCCGTCCCATTTCGAGCAAATCTAATCTGTGTAGAAGAGTTATAATAGGCTTGCACATAATGGTCATGCTCTACTCCATTTACGCCTGCACCGGCAGCAGAATTCAAAATGATAAAAGAATTACTTAAATTAACACTGTTTAGAGTAGCAGATACACTTGTGGAATTACTTTGAATCGTTGCAATTCCAGATTGAATTCGAGCTCCATCCAATTGTATAACCTGCCATTCAAAATCAGTGACAATTCCGGTTTCATTGCGTAAGACTTCGATTGTTGAATTCGTAAGAAACCGATACCGTAATGTTCTTCGTTCGTCAATACTCGAACTAGAATTGGCTGTTCGACTGTATGCAATGATAAAGCTACGATTGAGATCAACAGACTGAGAGAGAGTAATAGTTTGTATAGATTCAGTGGCTAATAGAGTGTTGCTTCCTCTTTGAACTAAGGCTCCAGTCGAGAATTCGATCACATACCAGTTCACCACTGTTCCACTTCCAGAATTTCCTGATTGAATTTCTATAGTTGTCCCGTTTGCTGCTATTTGACAAGTAGTCGCTCTATTGGCAGCAGAATTATTCATTCGAAAATTACAATATGCATAGGATTTAGCCGGATCGACAGACGGTGTAAGTGTTACAGCAAGTGGATTCGTTCCACCAATCGTAACAGTTCCTGATTGCAAAGAATTAGTTAGCCGCGAACCACTATTATCCGTTATATTTGCAATGACTGTTCCAATTGTGACAATATCAGTTCCATCGGTCGTAGTATGAAGAATAGAAGATTTATGATTTCCTTCCGTAGTATTATCGTATATGGCAGTCACGTAAACTGTTTGAGGTATATTCCAATTTGCCGTCGTGAAGGAAATTGAAATTGGACTAGTCGTTAAATCATTTACACTGATTTGAGTATTATCAAAGCTAACAGAGATAATCACTGAATCTTTAGGGACAGAATTTAAAACGATTGTATAGGAATCCTTTGTAACTCCCTCAAAGATATCTGTTGATCCACTCGATTCTAAAATGGTTGCTCCAACAAAAGGAGAAGACTGCGTCGTAGAAACCGATGAATTGGAACTTGGTAGCGGAAAAGAGAAATTCAACTTTGGATTGTTGTTAAAATCGCAATCGACAATAAAAATACACAATACAATGAATAAAATCTTTCTCATTCCATTCTTCAGTGTAAAAGTCGAGGTATTCATTTCTTTTATCACAGAAAAAATATCATGTAAACGTAAGAATGCAAGTAATAAAATGAGAAGCCATCGAAGCAATAATGGAAAATTATCCCCGCCTACTTTCTCCGTCCGTCCATAGTTTTAGAAAATATTCAGCTTCTACTTCTTTACATAGTTCTGGCTTATATAGTTTTTTCACAGGAGGTTTAGGGTAAATATGCAATTCATTCACATCAGGAATAAAGGTGAGCATACGAATAATCTTATCCTCACCTTCAATTTCATACATTGTATAAGACATTCCTTTCATAGGAATGATTTGAGAAGTTTCTAGGTATTTCATAATCAGAGTATTTTTAGTTTGACCAATTTGTAAACCAATTTAACAATAAAGGACAAAACATATTGAATACAGAAATAATATAAGAAGGTAAAAACGAAAACATGAAAAAAAGAATCCATTGCTTAGCTATACTTCTATTCTTACTTTTTCAAATTCAAATACAAGCGGATGATTTAACTGAAAAGAAAATTATTGAAGAAGCGGTTGATCGATATTTTTCTACCTGGTCTAATATGGATATGGAAGGCTATGAATCTTGCTTTCATCCAAATGCAATCATTCATTTTGAAAGAAGTGGTGAGGTAAGAGAAGAAAAATTATCAACATTCATCGAAGGTCAAAAGAATGCACATGCTTATTCAACAGAGCGCATGAAAGAGATTCCCCTATCTAAGAAGATTCAATACGATAAAGGAATTGCACAAGTGACTGTGCGGTGGAAATTAACATCGAATAGCCGCGAACAATATGGATATGATTATTTTACCCTTATCAAGTATAAAAAGAAGTGGAAGGTTATTTACCTAATATTTAACAATGACTAGAAATTTGTGCTGAATTCCACTTCGTAGCGAATGCCTCTTTCAGGAACCTTCGCATAATTATTAGTATCCACTTTCGATTTAAAATTAAGTCCTAATGGTTTTTGAAGACCTTCATTGGAATAATCTCTTGGCTGAACTTTTGACCATTCAACACCGGTAAAATAAGCGTGCACTATCTGAATCAAATACAAGCCAACCGCTGCATGTAGAAGATTTTGAGACAATTCTTTCTGTGCATCGATAGCACTCATAGATGTATTATAGTTTGCATAACTACTTAGGACAAGGGTATTGGAATAGGTGGAAGAGACTCCAAGGCTAGAATATTGAATACTCTTAACAACCACTCCATTGTACAAAGCATCACTTGCAGAATTTTCCGCTGACTTAGCTATGTAACTAAAAAGAAATCCAAAACCTAAGAGAAGTGGCACTGTAGTAGAATACGTATTACCCGTGTATTCCTCTCGCGCATAACGATGTCCCCATCCAGGAAATAAAGCGGATCTCCAAACTAAGTCCCAGGGACTTCTTTTACGTTTAAAATAATCTACTTGCGTTTCATCCATTACAAGAAATCTTTCTAAATGACGTATTTGAATTTCGATACCAGCCATTCTCTTATCTAGAATTCTTTTATAGTCATCATCGCCTTCATTGGCTCTTTGCATTCTCTCGCGCTCTTTTTTTAAATAATCCAGTTCCTCTTTTAAAACCTGAATTTCAGAGGATGTAGATTGTAATCTCCGCTTATCCGCATCATCGAATTTTTGCATTACCTTATCAGTGACTTCTTTATCTACTGTCGTTTTCTCAAATCTATCAACGTTTTTCTGGTTATTATTCAATTGAGTTCTGTCGGAAGATTTTGACGGCTTATCGAGAGTATTCGCTTTTGTATCTTTGGCAATTATCTTAGGGGGATTTTTTCTAGGCAATGGCTTTTTCTTTACTGCCTTCGTCTCTACATAAATCATAGAAACAATGTCTTCCTTTTTAATTTGAACTTTTTCCCCGGAAGCTGTGATAATAGTAACTAAATTATTCTCTTGCCCCTGCACTGTTCCGGTAACAGTCTTTCCATTTTTTAATACAATTCGATCCGCAAATAAAAGCATTGGTAAAAATAAAATACTGCATAAAATAACTAAAAATATTTTTTTCATTCGATATCTCCCCATACAATAATACAATTAGAATAAAACAAAGGACCTAAAATATTAAACGAAGAATAATCTACTACACCTATCTTCGTAATACCACCCTCACGAGCTAT
>Ga0209277_10000202_pt1 | contig 31563 bp, 26 predicted proteins | sample JI81AbrownDNA_FD_187503 | JGI IMG/M metagenome (GOLD analysis project Ga0209277, IMG submission 187503) | Wastewater effluent complex algal communities from Wisconsin, to seasonally profile nutrient transformation and Carbon sequestration -... | ecosystem: Engineered > WWTP > Effluent > Algae... | reverse complement strand
TAAATCTTCTACTGGTATTTGATAAAAAATATTCCAAAATGACTATGGAAAGACCAACAAAACTAATATTTCTGATCGACTCGAGCATCACTCGATTCGAATCCACTTGGGGAAAAGAAGTCAAAAGATAATCGAGGATTGAGCCGATAAATAAAATATTAACTAAATAACGTAAATAGGGAATGTTTGGAAATTGTATTAAATCTTTCAGTCCAAAATTTAGATAAATTAAGTACGCAAAAAGAAAAATGATCGAAATAAGAATGCTGAGTTCTTGATTCAAATAGAATGTTCGGAAAAAATATGTAAGATAAGTATTCAAGCTTACATTAGAATATATTACTTTTTGGTTTCAGTCTTCCTTCTCGATCGGTTCAAATAAAAATTAATTTCCATGTCGACCGATTCATAGAAAATCGAGGATAGTTTCGAAATAGTCATCCTACCGTATTTCCAATGAGAATTTTTAATCTTTTTGGTTAATGTTTATTCTTTTCGGATCGGTTCGAGGTTATTTTGTTTAAATTACTACTTGGTAAAAAGATTAGAATCTTATTTTCTGTCCTGGAAAGACTATGAATGATCCTTTTTTACTCATAATACTCGGTGGAATCATCATTAGTTATTTGAGCGCCATCAGCGCTTTTCTTGATAAGGTAACTTACCAAGAAAAGTTAGGAACTTTTTTGCTTTTTTTCTCTATCGGGATGGCGCAGACGAGTTATTTCCTGTGGTATTCTGGACTGGAAGAAAAATTTCTTTTTTTCCATAGTGTTGACCTCCCTTTCATTTGTTGTGTAGGTCCTTTATTATTTTTGTATCTTCATCGAATCATTGATTCGAAATTAGCTCCACTGAAAAGAATTTACATTCCATTTTTACCGGCGCTACTCTCTCTAATCATTATCATTCCATTTATTTTTATTCCAGATGAACCAAAAAAAGTTATGATACAGGAACTTAACAACGGTATTCAAGGGATAAGTTATGCTTTTTTTATCCTCGTCATAAGATTGGTTATTTTTATTCAAACAACACTCTATTTGCTTTATTTTATTTTTAAAACGAGAATCCTAGTTAGTATCAAATCTTTCATGCGGGAAAGATTGACCTTTCACCTATTCTTAATCATTCTATTAACTATAAGTATCTTATTATTAGGGCTAATTGCGCAGGTTTTCTTTAGCTTTGAACAACTCAAAGTTTCTCATAAAGTCATGTCATTCTTAATCACAGGATTGCTAATTTACTTACACCTATTGGTACGAAAATATCCACATAGCGCAGGTGAAGTGAAGATTGAGTATCAGAAAGTAAAGTATGAAAACTCAAATCTTCGTAATGTAGACTTGGATCAAATTCAGACAAGATTAACCTACTTATTGGAAGTAGAAAAGGTATATACTGACAATGATATAAATTTAGATAAACTGGCGGAGCATTTAAATATCGGCTCGCATAAATTATCGCAATATCTGAACGAAATTTTGAAATTAACCTTCTACGATTTGATCAATCATTACCGTCTCTTGGCTTCTGAATCCCTCTTAGTCAATCAACCAGATCGCACCGTTTTAAGCATTGCCCTAGAAGTCGGGTTTAGCTCCCAATCTACATTTTACTCTGCGTTCGGAAAAAAATGGAAGATGTCTCCTAACAAATATCGAAAGACCTATGCAATCCGCGATCAAAAGATAAGACATTCCGACACAAGATTCAGCACTTAGCGATTCGAATGGTTTCTATCAAAAAGCATATTGATCTTGGTAGGTTTAGACTCGAAATGTTATTTTTTTATTTTTTTATAAAGATTCCGAATCGACCGATTCATAAGATGAAAGAAAAGTCAGCTGGGATGATTCTAATTTCTTAAGCCATGTTTGATATATTTCTCCTCATTATCTTTTCCGGTATCGTCATAAGTTTCATCGGCTTTGCAGGTGCACTCGTAGACGATCTCAGCTTTTGGGAAAAAACAAGAATCAGTCTTCTTTTTCTGTTTATTGGCATGGTTCAATTTTCTTATTACATTTGGTTTCTTGGCCAAGATTACTCTTTTTTATCGATCCATAGTACCCATCTGCCGTTTGCCTGTTCCATCAGTCCTCTCCTATACATATTTTTACAGATTATCATAAGAACTAATAAAACTCTGAGCTGGAAATATATCCTGCATTTTATTCCGGCAATTTTTGTTTTAGCGGTGATCATTCCCTACATCTACCTGCCGGATGATCAGAAAAAACTCATCATCGATGAGCTCAATGTCGGAAAATCGAACTTAAAATTTGCTTTCTTAATTCAGCTCATTCGATATTTCATTTTCACTCAAATTCTTTGTTACTTAGTCCACTTTGTGATAAAAACAAGATCTCTCGTGAATTTCAGATCCTTTCGCAGAGAAGAAATCACCTTACACCTTTTCATTATCATTCTCTTATGTATTATTACCTTATTTATTTCAATGTGTGTTATGATATTCTTTGAGAATCGCTTCTTTGTAGTTTCGCATAAAACGATATCGGTAAGCATTTCACTTCTTCTTCTTTATCTTCATCTGCTAACCAGAAAACATCCTCATGGAATTCTTCAGGTTCAAAAAGAATTCGAAAATATTAAATATGAAAATTCAAATTTGAAAAATGTGAATTTGGAAGAAATTCGAATAAAACTAGATGAGCTCCTTGAATCTAAAAAAATATACAAAGATAATGAAATCAGCATGGATAAATTATCCAATTTACTTGGAATTGGAGGTCATAAACTGTCTCAGTATCTAAATGAAATCTTAAAAACTAATTTTTACGATTTTATCAATCGATATCGTATCATAGAATCGGAAAGACTCCTATTAGGAGAGCCAAATCGGACTGTTTTGAGTATAGGACTTGAGATAGGTTTTAGCTCTCAATCTACTTTTTATGCCGCATTTAAAAGAAAATGGAAAATGTCACCTAACGCATTTCGGAAAAAATTTCTTAAATCAAAAACAAAGTCAATTTAATTTTATCATACATTTCACTACACCCGTTTCCATTTAAAAAACATTCCATCTCGATAACAGAATAGTCTTATTTAACTACAGGTCGATCGAATAGGAAGATGAAATCCTGCTAAACTGGTAAAATAATTATCAGTTTTGATTAGGAGAATGTTATGTTGATTCCCAACGAGATCATTCATTTAGAAGAAGAAGTTTATATAAAAAAAATATGCCAGTACAGCGATTGGGTATTTGTAAAAGAGCAGGAAAACGAAATTCCAACTCTTTTACATAAAATCAAAGACTCTGCAATAGGTGATAATTTTATATTAAAAACAATTCATTTGGCGGAAGGATTAGAAGTTTCCTATCTCAGATTTAAATCTCATAATTCTATTGAAATTGAAAGGAAAGATTTGCGTTACCCCTTCTTGTTTCTGATACCGATTCAATTGGATTTAAATGAAAAAAGTAAGCTAGAACAATCGACAAAAGGAATACAGTGCACAGAATTTCCAGCGTCGATCAATGCAGAAAATGAAGTAAAAATTATTCTAATCAACGTAGAACTTTCTTTTTTAAAATCACATTTTAACTCTTCTTTTTTGAATATGACTTTATCTAAAATCAATGTCGATATGGATAAGGGAGAGGAAGGAATAATATTCCTAACGGATTATTTTCAAAATATAGGCAATAGTCTTTTAGAAATTTTTTCAAGCTCCTTTCCACTTTCAAAGGACAAATTAAGAGAGTATTTTCTGTTTAGAACTTACGATGCGCTCTTCCGTATTCTATTCATTTCAAAAAATTATAATATAAATGTGATGAATAAAATCAGATATTCAAGTATCGATATAGATCGAATTTTTAGAGCGAGAGAATTATTAATATCCGATCTCGAAAATCCACCAAGAATTAGTGATCTTGCAAAAAGAGTGTCACTGAACACTTCAAAATTAAAAGCAGGTTTCAAAGAGATCTATAAAGACACCATTTATGGCTATCTAAGCAATTATCGTTTAGATCTCACTTACAATTTGATTTTGAATGATGGATTGAATGTAACCGAAGCGGCCACGTCGATTGGTTATAGTTCATTGAGCAAGTTCTCCATTGCATTCAAAAAGAAATTCGGAATCAATCCAAGCTATTTACTGAAGATGCGACAAAACAAAACGACAAAGGTTGCTGTTTAAATCAAATATGAGAAAAACTTTCTTACAAATCGAAATGGAACCAACTTGGGCGGCCATATCAAATATTCGAGAAACACTCGGCGAAATTTTATCTTCGTCCAGTGTTTCGATTAGAAACTCGGTACAAATAACAGCAACCGAACTTTTAGAGAACGCAATGAAATATAGATCATCAAAGACTAAAAATGAGAACATTAAACTAGAGTTTAATTTTAATCATGAGACGATCGATATAAAAGTTTCCAATAATTTCGAAAGAGATGATGATTTTCAAAGATTAATCGCTACTGTTCACAAAATAAAACATGAATCAAATCCTAAGGCTTTGTATGAAGAGAGATTAAAAGAAATTTATGACAACGATGAGGACAAACAAAATCGTTTGGGATTATTTCGAATCATTCATGAATGTGGCTTTGATTTAAATTGCCTTCAAGATGACTCACAAATAAGCGTAATCGCCAACAAAAGAATAAAGGAGAAATTGGATTAATGAACAATTTAAGTTTTAATAAATTAAATATAGAAGTAAAAGAAGAAGAAGAAAATAACTTAGTTCGCGTTATATGGTCAGGTACTAGCGATGACATTTCACCATCTAAAATATTAACACCTTTTTTATCAAATATAGCCGATAAAATTGGCACCAAAAAACTGAGCATTGAGCTATATGATTTAGAATTTATGAATTCTTCGACAGTGCCACCAATCGTTCAGTTCATTAAGTATTGTAGTCAAAAAAATATTGAGATATTAATCTTATATAGTAGCTCCAAAGAGTGGCAAAAGTTTTCCTTTAAAAGTTTCGAAACATTTGCTATCGTTTATAAAAATCTAAAAATAAATGCTGTTTAAAGACCAAATCTGGAATTCGTAACATGGCGACATCTTTACTAGAACATACAGAAATTCTTGAGGAAATCAGTGAAGGCGTTCTCATTGCTGATCGGAATTTAAATGTTTATTATGCAAATAAATTTGCGAAATTTCTTTTAAATATCCCTGAGGATATAAAAAACAAAATCTTTCGTTATTATAATTTCTCTAAATCAAGTTATGATTTCCTGAATACTTTAAAATTTGATTATTCCAATGGCAAAGTTCAAAAATTAGGAATTGTTGAATTTAAAGAAAGTCAAAAAATTACTTTGTTAGATGTAAGTGTTAATACCATTGAGGAAGATCGGAATATTTTCTTTTTTAAGAACGTCACAGATTTATTTGGACTCATGGATTCATTGGTCATCAAAGAAAACCAGTTTTCACATTTATTTCATTCCATTCCGGATATCCTACTACTGATCAATAAAAACAAAACGATCTTAATGGCCAACGAATCATTAAACAATATTCTCGGTTGGATACCTTCAAAAACGATTGGTACCAATTTTGAAGATTATATTCATGATGAGGATACAGAAATATTTCGTGATCTATATCTGAAATCAATTTCAAATACTGAAATTCAACTCGCAGAAATTAGAGTTCAAAATCGCGCGGGTGGATACTCATTAATAGAATTTTATGTTTATTCTGATCGATCGGGGGAAAGTGACCGCGTATATTATCTTGGTCGTGATATTACTGAAAAACATCAATTTGACAATTTATTAATCGAAAAAATTTCCAAGGATGACCTTACAAAATTATCTAGCAAAAAGTTTCTTTTTGAATCCATTGATAAACTCATCCAAGATTTAAACTTCGGAAAGATAAAAGCATTTTATATTTTTTATATTGATATTGATCGATTTAAAGACATCAATGACAGTCTCGGACATGCCGCAGGCGATGCAGTTCTGAAATTAATCGCCAAAAGGTTAACAGCCGTTTGCTCCAGCTTCGATAACAATATCATTGGAAGGATTGGAGGAGATGAATTCGCGATCGTTATTTCTTGTGCGAATTCTACAATTGATCCCAAAGAGGTGTGCGAACTCATACAAAGTTCATTTAATGAAATCATTCATGTTGAGGGACATTCTATCTTATTATCTTGCTCAATCGGAGTATCGAGTAGTGATAAAACTTCTTCGGATTCCGAAAAGTTATTAAGACATGCTGATATTGCCCTTCATGAAGCAAAAAAACATGGAAGAGGAAAGTATTGTATTTTTGAAACACGAATGCACGAAAAAAAGTACAATTCATTGCAAATGGAGTCGTGGTTACGCGAAGCTATTATCAATGATAATCTGAAATTACATCTTCAGCCGATTCTTTCCATGCAAGAAAACAAAATTTCTCATGCGGAGGCACTTTGTCGATGGAATCACGCCACGCACGGGCACATTCCTCCAACAGAATTTATTCAAATTGCCGAAGAAACAGGTCAAATACATACGATAGGCGACTGGATTTTAATTAATGCGTGTAAACTTCTTGAAAGATGGAATATTCAAAATCAAACAGTCATACCCATTGCACTCAATCTTTCTCCACTTCAATTCGAGAATACGAATCTGCCAAAACTCTTCGCGCGATATCTAAAAAAACATTCGATTCAAGCCGAGAATATCCATATTGAATTAACAGAGTCCTTAATCATGAGTAATATCAAACATAGCATCAGTGTTTTGACTGAGCTAAAGGAAATGGGACTTACAATTTACCTCGATGACTTTGGAACTGGTTATTCTTCCTTAAATTATCTGATACATTTTCCTATCGATATTATCAAGATAGATAAGTCTTTCATTGATAGCATACTATTGAGCAACAACGGATTCTCTGTTGTGAAAGCAATTATAAAAATGGCTGAGAGCCTTTCTATGAAGGTGGTTGCGGAAGGAGTGGAAACGCAAGAACAGTTTGAAATGTTAAAGGAGATCGGATGCAATTATGCTCAAGGATACTATATAAGTAAACCAATACCAAGTGATGAGTTTGATTTAAATAATTTGGATAAAATACTATTAACAAAAAACAATAACTACGTAAGGTAGCGTCTCTTGAATATTTTAAAATATAAGATACTTTTAACTTTTTTTCTAGTTTTCATTCAACATTCTTTATATTCAGAAAAGTTGCAGTTACATCATGATACCTATGATATTTCTGAAAATATCGAGATGCAATATTTCGTAGATGATAAGATAAAATTCAAATGGAATACAATCTTAAACGATGAAAATAAAATTTCATACCAACAACTCAACCGAACTGCACTTAATCTCGGTCATCTTGATAAGCCAGTTTGGATCAAAATTCCCTACACGATTCTAGACGAATCCTTGTCGTATATTCTGAAGGTAGGCTTCCCTTCTCTAGAAGAAATAGAGATCAAATACAAAAATTCAAAGAATGAATTGGTTTCAAAAAAAAGTGGGCGATTGTATTCCCATAGACTTTGGGAATTCGAAAACAGAAATATAATTTTCAAATTAGATAACTTAAATCCGAAAGGATACATTTATTTAAAAATTAGAACGAGAACAGGTTTAATGGTGCCTATCTCTTTTTTCAGTGAACAAAACTTTCATCAAAATGAATCAAATTTATTGAGCTTCGAGTTTGCTTTTATAGGTCTTCTTTTTGGTATGGCGATCTATAATTTTTTCCTATGGCTTATGATTAGAGAAAGAGCATACATTTATTATTCTGGTTATATAATTTCGATGGTTTTTTATATTACCACGATGAATGGATTAACTTATCAATATCTTTGGCCTGATTTTGTGACTTGGAATACATATTCAATATCTCTAATTATTACTTCCGCAGCTATTTTTGGAACCTTGTTCACTGTGAATTTTTTAGATGCCAAAGGAAAACTGAAAAAACTACAAAAAGTAAAAATCAGTATTTTCTGTTTTTGGAGCTTGATTTCTATCTCATTTTTTCTGTTACCATATAATCTTTATTTAAAATATCTGACAATTGGCATTGCGATAACAGCTTTCGCTTTGGTTTATATAGGAATCATCGCAGTTCGCAAAGGTTTTACTCCTGCAAGACTTTATTTATTTTCTTGGGGAATCGCTCTCAGTGCCATTTCGTATTACGCCTTGTTTTTGTTAGGTTACTTACCAGGAAAGCCGTACAGCCATCAAATTATAAAAATTGGTGTCGGACTAGAATCTATTCTTTTATCAATCGCATTGGCTAATAAAATGAAAGAGATGCAATCAGAAAAGGAGAGAAACTTTCTTAAATTCAGAGAAAAAACAAAAAAAATCAATTTGCTGAAGGACGAATTTTTAGCCAACACAACCCATGAATTGAAAACTCCTCTTCATGGTATCATCGGGATAGCTGATTCCATATTAGATGAAAATTTCGAACAACTTCCAAAACAAGTAACAAACAACCTGAAAATTATACAGAAAAGCGGAAAAAGATTATCCCTGTTAATCAATGATATTTTAGATTTAACGAGACTTAAACATAAAGATATAACATTAAATATTCAGAAAGTTGATGTTTACAATGTAATCAACCCGGTAATTGAATTGTTAAGCTCCTCTGTAAAAAAAACAGACGTGAAAATTAGAAATCAAATAGCATCGGGGGTTACGTATGTGCTGGCCGATGAAAACAGGCTTCATCAAATTTTTTTCAACATTTTGAGTAATGCTTTAAAATTTACCGAAAGTGGGTTTATTGATATTTCCCAAGAATTTTTGAGCGACAAAGTCAAAATATCAATAAAAGATACAGGCTCAGGTATAGATAAAGTTCATTTAACAAGAATTTTCACAAGATTTGAACAACTAGAAATATCGGATAGATTGAAATACCAAGGATTAGGTTTAGGTCTACCAATTGCAAAAAAGTTAATAGAGCTTCACTCGGGGAATATTGAAGTCATCTCAGAACCTAATGTGGGAACAACTTTTTCTTTTACTTTGCCATGCTCTAGGTTGGTTGATTCCACAGTCAATGTACAGGAGAAGTTAGATGAGATTAATCAATCTAATCCACCTAATATTTCGGTAAACCTTATTGAAAGTTTTGATTGTCCTCTTGATAAAAAACAACTCTTAGTCGTTGATGATGAAGAGATCAATCTCCAAATAATTATTAACTATTTATCAAAGATACATTGTGACGTCGAAATTGCCAAAGACGGTAAAATGGCATTAGAAAAATGTTACGAAAAGAAATTTGATCTAATACTTCTTGATGTTATGATGCCTTTTAAATCTGGTTTTGAAGTCTGTCGAGAACTTAGAAAAACGTACAATCTTACGGAACTGCCGATTATTTTGCTTACAGCAAGAAACCAGCCGACAGATTATGCAATGGGTCTATCAGCAGGCGCAAATGATTTCTTGTCTAAACCTTTCGACAAATCAGAATTTTTTGCACGAATTCAAAACCTTTTAGAATTAGACACCGCTAAAAAAGATATTGATTCAAAAGAAAAATTACTTAAAGAAGCTAGATATTTAGCGAATACGGATGAGCTCACTGGATTAAGGAATCGAAGATCGTTTTTAAATACTGGTAGATTGGAATGGGAATCTACTCAAAAAAAATCGGAATCAATCTGTTTACTCATGTTAGACATAGATCATTTTAAATCAATAAATGATAATTATGGACATGAAGTTGGAGACTTATTTTTAAAAAAAGTGGCAGAAGTTTTACACTTCTCTATCAGAGAGAAGGATCTCGTAGCCAGATTTGGTGGTGAAGAATTTATTATTTTACTTTCAAATACAGATTTTGATACTGGATTGCTCATCGCAGAACGCATTCGTAACGGAATTGATTCCATTGAAGTTTTAATTGAAAATCAACCGCCTATCAAACGAACAGTAAGTATAGGAATCTCGCATAATAAAGATGGTACGGATAGTTTTGAAAAATTAATAAAGAATGCAGATGATTTGCTCTATATCGCAAAAAAGAAAGGTAGAAATAAAATTCAATTCCTAAGTTATGTTTAGCAAGTTAACATCTTTTTATATACATAGAATATGAGATACAAAATCAGATTAGCAAGTATCTGTGATGCGAATGATATAGCATCTGTTTATGTATCTTCTTGGAAGGAATCATTTTCCTCCTTAATTGATCCAAAATATCTAGCCAATTTAACTTCAGAGTCAAGAACAGATATATGGAAAGGAATCATTCAAAAAAATTTCTGTTATACACTTGTTGCTGAGGATGAAAATTCTTCCATCATTGGATTCATTTCTGGAGGAAAATTTCGTGCCAAAAAAAAATGTGATAGTGAAATTTATGCAATTTACGTCTTACAATCCTATCAAAACCAAGGAATTGGTACCAGTCTCCGAAGTAATTTGATCAAATTACTAATCAAAGATGGCTATAAAAGTATGTGTGTATGGATATTTAAAAATGTGACCAACAATCGACACTTTTTTACAAATAAGTCCACTAAAATCGATGAAGACGAAATAAAAATAGGAACTGAAAAACTAACACAGGAATGTTTCTACTGGGCCGACATGAAACAGTTAATAGCAAACGAACCTGAGCCATCAAAACTAGCTTTTTTAAAAATAGAGAAATTACAAACTTTCTTCAGTAATTAAATTTCTATTCCTTCGAGACGGAATATGGTGCTATTCCGATTCAATCTTATGTACATTTTCCAAATTCACTTCTTCCAGTTCGCCTAAATCATTCTGAAAAGATATCGTCGTATCACTAAATACTAAGTTTTTCGCAGATTTAATCACAAGTTTGTCTTTTCTATAAATAACGAAATTAGTCGAATTCTCGCCTAATTGCATATATTCAATATCCTTAATATCTTTCGTCACGGAAACACCTGATCGTGAATTTAATCGCACATCATTGGATCCAATAAATTCTATCGTATTACAATAATGAAAGTTGCCGTCCTTTCGTCTAACTACAATGAATCTAATTTTTTCTAATATACTATCCGGTACCATCGATTGAATTTCCCCAACCTTTATAATTCGCACTCCCGAATCAGTTTCCAATTCCATAATATCCCCTTTAATGATCGCAGTTCTAACGGAAACTTTGCCTAACTTGTCGGTAGCTATTGTAAATGGAGAATGAATTTTACAAGATTCGAGAAGAACAAATTCGGAAGTAGGAGTAGCAAGTGTTTTGCCCATGTAGATAGTCACAAATTTTCCATCGAGTACTAAAACCTTTTCCGCTTTATGAAGTCCTCCAACGTTTGAACGAAATTGCAAACAATCCTTATTCTCTGGAATTGATTTCTTTGGATTAACCTTTTCTAGATGACTCAGGTCTTGTTTTTGAAGGATAGAATCATTTTTCTCCATTTGTTCGTTACTTATGATAATTTTCTCTTGGAGAAGGGATTTGTTTTCGGTTGTTGATTTCGACTCTTTTTGCAGTTCCTCTAAAACGATTGATTTGGATTGTTTGGTAACAGAAGTTTCTACAAATTCAGAAATAACTGAATCACCAAATTTTTCCGCGTTCTTTTTGGCCAATTTTTTTATATCTTCGCCTCCGTCATAAAAATTTCCAATCAGGAGCAACCTACGATTTGCTTTTTTTGCGAGTTCTGCATCTCCCTCTACAATCACCTCCAAATAAAGTTTACTAGCTTCCGTTATGTTACCTAATCTTTCTAAAGAACGAGCTTTCATAAATTTTTCATCTGCAGTTAATATTTCTAATTTATCAAATTGCTCTATCGCCTTCCGATATAAGGATGTATTATAATATTTCTTAGCTAATTCGTTTATGCTAAGATTATTCTTTTCGAATTTTGCCTCCTTCTTTATATTCGAGGAAATTATGTTTAGCATTACTTGAGCACTATCTGCGAAATGTGAACCTGTATATTCGCTTAACAATGCAGATAAATTTTTTACAGCCTGCTCTTGATTACCGAGTATGGCTTCACAGTATCCTAAGTGCAATAGTACGAATGCATGATCATCACCACTCGTATTTCTAAGATCCATTTCTAATTTTTTATATATAGGTATCGCGATGTTACATTTTTGATTCTTTTCTAGATAAAAGGCCTTTTGTAACTCAAATAAGTAATCATTTTCAGATGCCAAGTAAATAAAGGGCTTAAAAACTAAATAATGAATACCATTTATGAGTGATTCGCCTATTTTTTCTTTCCAAGAAAAATTTTGATGAATATGCCCAATCGTGTTGTTCATAACATTCGATTCCATGATCAAGTTATTTACTTCCGATCCTAAATCTTCTTTTTGTAATATTGTTTCTTGAAATTTTAATTTTAGAAGTTCAGAGGAAAATTCATAATTCAAAAGTTGGCTTTTCTTCAACCGCATGTCAAGATCGAACATCCTGGCATTTAATATGCATCCAGAGCCAAAAAACAAAAAGAAAACACAAAATAGAAAAAGTATAAAATAAGCGAATAGGCGCAATTTATTTTTCCAAAATCAAAAGTGTGACATCATCATCAAACTTGTTATTCGTAAACTTTTTTAATTCACTGATTATAATCTCTGAAATTTCTTGGTTCGTTAAAAGGAAATTAAATTGAACAATCCCATTTAATCTTGGATTACCAAATTGAACCTTTTCTTCATTTCTACCTTCAGTAATTCCGTCGCTATAGACAACGAGTTTGTCGCCTGTTTCAAATTTAGTTTTAGCCAGAGGATACTCGAAGGGAGCAATCATACCTAAATTTAATCCCATGGATTCTAAATGAAATGGTTCACTTTCTCCCGCTTTAAAAATAAGAGGGTCATTTTGTGCAGCATTTGAATAATAAATATAATCTTCATCCGCAGGAAATAAAACAAATATACCTGAAGCAAAGTATGCACCTTTTAGATGGTAACTAAGATAAGAATTTAACAAAGTCATTACCTTATCAGGTTGATTTGTCTTTTTTAGGATAATATGTAATCCTAGATTAATTACTGTAGTTACGAGTGCTGCTGGTACACCATGCCCCATTGCATCTGCGAAAAATAATCCTCGAGAACCATCTTTAAATCGATAAAAGTTATAAATATCTCCACTCACTTCACGCATCGGAATATATTGGACCGCGATATTATTCTTTTGAAAGATCCGATGGTCGGGAATAAAGAATCCTTGTACTTCCTTTCCAATCTCAAGTTCAATTTGAATTTCATGATTCAAAGTTGATATTTCATTAATTTTATTTTGAATCGTCGAGGCCATCGAATTAAAAGACATTCCAAGATCGTCTAGTTCATCCCTACTTTTAAAATCCCAGTCTGCTCTCTTTTCGAGTTTACCTGCTTTCATAGCAAGACTGACATCTTTTAAAATCGTGAGCCTTGAAAAAATTAGCTTATATAAATAGATAGCGAAAAACAGATGAAAAAGGATACCAAGCACAATCACAACACCGATTTGAATGTAGAGTTGCCTGAGACGTTCTTGTACGATACGAATGGATTCTTCTGTATAAATTAAATATTTTTTAGCTAATGCGTCTTTCAAAAGAAAAGAAATTTTAACTTGGTAGGTTTCAATATTCAATTCTATCTTATACTTAGCTCCGGTCTCAGGAGTCTGTGTCTTTGGAAATAAAAAATCGATATACTCTTCTGAGTTTATCATTTCGTTCAACTCGTCTTCTTTATAAATAAGATTTTTGTCTTCACCAAAGACTAGAAATTTGTTTATTCCATTAATGAATAATCGCTCTTTAAATTTATTTTTTCCTTCCTCAGATTCAAAATTTATTTCAATATCATTAAGACTTTTTGATATTACGGAAGCAAAATTATCGTAATGCAATTTAAAATTATTGATTATCAAGTCTACTTGGTTTTCAAAAATTAATATTGAAAAAATAGATATATTCACTATTGCTAATATTGAATAAGCAAGGGCTATTTTTAATCTGACCGAGTAAAAGATCGTAGTTGAAGGTCGTGTCGCTACAAAAAAGCTCATTTCCCCTCCGTACACGATATTTCTATCGATTCCGATATAACAAACGGAGCGAAAAGAAAGTAGATTATGGCATCAACAGTATCCTCTTGAATCGTAACATTTCCATCCTGTTTAGGGCAATTGATTTGTTTTGGTTCAGCTACTTCTTTCCAACCCATAATCATTGAATAATGTTGCAACGAAATCTGATTGTAATTTTGAGTCTCCGTTTTTTCATCCCCCATTTTTACGGATACGGTATGGCAATCAAAGAATATAATTATATTAAGGATTAATATTATGGTTGTATTTTTTTTATTTTTCAGTAACATAGAAGCCTAATTGTCCTTGGAGAATAAATTCCTATTGTCAGCTGTTCAATGAAAGTATCACTGAAAGTCGCATATCGATGGAGCTCATATATACCAGCAGGACAAACATCCGAGAGATCTAGTTCTATTTTTCTCGGATATAAACCCCAAAAATAATAATCTTGTTTAAATTTATGTGATAAGGTTCCACCCTCTCTCACTTTACTCAATAAGCTAGCTTTCGCGAATAAACAATCCGATTCTAAATAAGAATTGTCGCTGCATTCTTTCGGATTTTTCATTTCAAACCGAACTCTGGCATGTTGACAAGAAATGAAAAATAAAACAAAGAATAACAGTAGATAACTTTTGTACATTTTTCTATCCTTATCGGAACAATTATTTATTTAATCAGAAAATGGATTTTAATGCTATCCCCAGAGGAATAATCACGAGTCCGATCGGCTTTTCTTTTAATGCAAAAATAAGCACAATATAAAAAAAACTGCCTAATGATTACACTCATCATTAGGCAGAAAAAGGAGTTAGCTTCGTTAATTATTCGTTTGTCGATAGACTTTTACAGGTACCGGTGTGGCGCCATTTTTACCACCGACCGATAGGTAAAGATTATATATTGCTCCATCCATACGCGAAACCGCTGAATAGATTTCTTGGACAAATCTTGAATTGAAACTCGCAGCACCTGCTGGTCCCGGAACGGCTTCAAAATCGGAAGCTGTACTCGGATCAGTCACTCCCGATTTCGTACGAAAAACTTGAATTCCATTTGGATTATTAAATCCGATATACAACCTACTTCCGTTAGTTTTTAGGAGTGTTATGCGGCGATTTGCTGTGTCGGCAAAGTTGCTTGCACCGACAGTGACGCCATCCTCCGCGACAAGACTCCAATCCCCCGCATCACAGTCTGTGGCACTACCTGTGGCAGTAGGACTGCACTTCCAGAGTTGTGGTCTCTCATTGCCTATAGGGCACGTTCCTTCATTGAATGTAGCAGGAGCCCAGTAGTAAGCGCCTTTCATGACAACGGAACGACAAGCATTTCGAATCATAAACAATCTTCCATTAAAAGTTTCAAAACTCGGGACGGGTCGATCACCAGCTTTTAAATCTAAAATTCGAGTCAGTGGGTTTGAAAAATTCTGAATGTACTTAGAATCCGAAGGTGAAATATCCACCCAATCGTTACATGTCCCAAAGGCGGAACAATTTGCTGGATCTAAATTCGTCGACCGAATGACACCCCCTTTTTGCAAACAAGAGGCTGTATAAGTGGAAGAACTAGCAAAACTGCAAGATGGTCCATCAAAATAAATGTTGCCAGTATTTGCTAAATACACACGACTATTGAAAGAATAGAGAGTCCCACCTAATATTTGATAAAGGTTTAATGTATTCCACGCATTACTTCCAATCATCCCTATGTTCGTCATGGCAAAGAGGGATAACTCTCTATTGATGAGAGACGGAACTGGTTCTGGTACTGTTATGTCTTGTAGTCTCAGAATTGTTGGACGTTTAGGATCCGTGCCAGGATAAGAAAGGTAAAGGTGATTGTTGTGAATGGCAATCGATTCGCTACCTGTATTGTGTTTTACTTCGTAAGTTGCTCCACCAATGCTTGAACCATCGACAGGAGGAGCATTTAAAATCGCTCCCGTATCAATGTATTGAAAGTCGAGAGCAGTATCTGCGTCGCGAGTCCAATAAACATAATCATTATGAGGGTATCCTGCTCCGTCGCTTGATTTCGAGCCTGTGAGAAATAAGGTCTCCACACCCCCGATCACACCGGAATAAAAAACTCCACGTCCATCTTGGTTGTTCGGACCACAGGTGTTTGCTAGAATTCCAGAATGGGGTGTGCAACCTACTCTTCCAATGGAACTATAATTAAACGGAGCCGAAGCCAACATGCCACCAAACGTGTTTTGTTGGGTCCGAGAACCGCTCCCTGTATTCGTATCTTTTGGAAGAGAAAATGTTAAGTTCGTTAAGGCAGATCCATCTATTGCGAATCTCGCGGCAAAGCTCCCCGTTGCATTTGGTCCGATGACGATATTTGAGAGATAGACCGTTAAGTCTCCGTAATCGGAACCATCGCCAAAAGGATCGTCAAGCAATGCTCCATCCGATAGATTCACAGGAATCGTTCCACATCCAGTAAACGTCGCACTATCGCTTGCAGGGATGATCGAGGTTGCTGGCGTAGTGCTACTATTAATCTTAATGGCACCATTATCGAAACCATCTGCATTTGTCGCATCGGCGACCTGAATCGAATAAGTTGATCCAGCCTGTGGTAAGCTATGGTTGATACATACCTTTTTGTTATCGGTTGCCAATCCTCCGCATACAGTTCCATTTAGTTTTCGAACAGATTGTACGCTCCCAAGGCTGGCAGAAATTTTATAAAGGTCGACACAATTTGGAGTCGAGGTTGTGTCACACTCACCTGAATTCGTCGTGCCTACGCCACCCAAAACTGGTTTCGAAAAAGAGAGTACGATATTCGTGGTATCAACACAAGTGGCAGAGATTACTTTTATGTCTTCATCTCCAGTGAAATTTCCTGTATTTGAACAACCTAAAGCATTCGGAGTTGTTGCTAGATCTTTTATATTTAGTTTATTTGCAATTAAGCTGTAATTTGCACCTGGGAATTGATTGTTACTTAAATTCAGGTCGTAAGTTCTTCCATCAATTTGAGTCACAGAAGAAATATTAAAACCTAAATTCGTAGCCGATGCAGAACCCAATGCACCGACAGTCGAAGTACTCGCAAAATTAGTGTTATCTGAGCAAATTCCAGTAACATCAGATTGAAAAACGATCCTGTAGTTTAATGTATTACTTGCATCCGTTGTATTTACATCTTCTGAAAAAGTCACGCGCACAATACTTGGCGAGGTCGCAGCGACAGAAGTTATGGTAGGTGGAGTCGTATCGATTGTAGTCACCGTTACAGGGGAGCTTCCCGACGCTGTCACGTTGATTCCAGCAGAAACGAGTTTCTCTTTGTAACTTGCTGTAATACTCGCAGAACCTGCGGCAACAGAGGTAACTGTATTGCCTGCGATGTTTACGATCGCAGTGTCTGAAGAAGAAAAGCTCAACTCAGCAGAATTGGCAATCGTTTGAATCTCCCCATTTTTCATCCTTAATTTGATGATTAAATTCTGAGTCTCCCCTTCGACCATATTAGAGGGAGAAGGATCGAAGAGAATGGAGTCAACGGAACTGGTGTCTCCCTGGTTTAATATCGACCCCAGAAGAAGAGAAGAACTTTTACCATCAGGACCCACTTGGGTCAACAACTCTGTGAGTAAACCATTCGCTGCAGGCCAATAAGTACAATTGGTCAAAACAGAAAGTAAAAATATAATGATAGAAATTCTCAATTGGCTTAACATCCGTGTAACCCTGCTACGTAAATTCAACATTTCCTTACACATTTTTGAATTTGTTGTCCTGACATTATGCGAGAAAATAGCTATATTCGCTATCCCGATGAGAATATAAATAATCCTTTTAGAGAGTTTTACTAATTATGTACAAAATTTTATAAAAAAATTCCGTCTTGGATCATACCAAGCACCAAAGTGTAGTCAATCATTGAGAATAGGATTCTTTTCCCTCGGAGGATTATTTTTGTACTCCGCGGGCTTGCATCGCTATGAGGCTTAACGTTATACTGCTTTCCATGGAAAAGCTGATCAATAATGAAACTCAAATGTACGATATATTAAAAATTCTCTATCGATCCGTTCCAATTTATTTAAAAAATGGAGAGGAAAAGATCCAAATCAAACCAATTTCAATTAATAAACTTGGAATCATAACTTCTGTTCCTGCGAACTTACAACCGGAGAATACGCGAATCATTTTCTTTACGCATAACAGTAAAAAGCTGGAATTTCATGTAAATGCCTCACTTACAAAACATACAAACATTGAAATTTTAAAGCCATTTGCATTAAAAATCATGGATGCAAATCGAGAAGATCTTCCTCGTGTTAAGATCGATAATAAATATGAAGCACTCGCTTTAGATAAGATCACTAATTTTAATGATGTTCAAAAACAATTGGCATATGATAACCCAAAAGTCGATGCGATCTTACTTAAATATAAAACAATCCTATTAAAAAAATTTGATTCCGCAAATGTTATCCTTACAACAAAACAAGATGCTAGATTGAGATTACTTACAAAATTCGGAAAACCAATTTTTATTCCTGACAAAACCGAAAATATAAATCCTGATACTGGTTATTTATCTTATGAGGAATTCTCAAAGAAAATTGTACTGCCAGGTTTGATTAAAGAAGACTATACATCAGAAATATGTATCCTTCTTAAATACAAAGGATTTATACCGATTGGTTATTTAGTGGTTAACCACAAAAAAATATTAGGCACTCCAAATTTTGATTTTGTTAAGTCAATTGGAGAAAGAATCACGAATGAAATTTGTGAAGTCGGTTTTTTTAATGAATCCGCTGATATATGTAATATAGTAGATATCAGTGAATATGGTTTAAGTTTTCTATTCTCACAGAGCATTTTTTTCATTAAGAGCTTTGCTATCGGTGAAGTGTTGATTTTCGAATTACAAATCGAAAATCAAAAAATTCCGATCAAGGCTGTCATTCGGAATATAAAAAATATGGAATCAAAGTTCCGAATGGGCGTTCAGTTCATGGAATTGAATGAGGAATCTTCATCTACAATCAATAAATATCTTTCGAGATTCCCGGCCACAGAAACGGGAGTGGAAAATGTGAGAGAGGCGGTCTATTCCTAGACCGATCCTTTCTCCTCCCTTTTTTTCAGTAGGATGAGAAAAAACAGGACAAAAAAATAGATTTATAGTTTGATAGTCGGTACAATTGGTCCTCAAGAAGACCTATCGTTGTACAAACTGAATTATGTTAATTTTCACCTTAATTATTTTCTCAGGTGCGGTAATCAGCTTTTTAACTTCTGTCGGAAGTCTCTTCCGAAATCACAGTTTATCCTTAAAATACGCTACGTTTCTCGTCTTTTTATCGATCGGCCTCTATCTTTCAGCAGTTGCCATCTGGCTCTCACCAATACGTGATTCCTTCATCTCCATTCAGTATTTTCATTTTCCGTGCGCCTCAACGATCGCACCTTTGCTTTATCTTTATTTACAAACCATCTTAAACCAAAACTGGAAATTTAGGAAAAAACATCTTTTACTCTTTTTACCGAGTCTCTTTTTCCTTTTGGAATTAATTCCTTTTTATGCGCTTCCTATTTCTGAAAAATTTAAAATTCGAGATGCGATTGACCAAGGTCACAGTCTATCCGGACTTGCATTGTATTTAAAATTATCAAGATCGTTTATTTTTCTTCAAAACTTAGCAGGTATCGTTTACTTCTGTTACCAAACTCGAATTTTATTCACACTGAAATCTATCAAAGAGAATCCTCTCATACTTCATTTTTACATACTTACTCGTTTTACAATTGTTACTATATTCATATCCTTTTTCTTCGAAATTTTTTATCAGTTTGAAAACTATAAAATCTCTGCCACTTTTCTTGGCTTGTCGATTAGTTCCATCGTCACTTACTTACATATTTTAATTATAGTTTTTCCGAAGGGAAATTCAGAAATCAACCAAGCATATAAAAAGATTAAATACGAAAGTTCCAACTTAAAAAATTTAAATACAAATCATCTGATACAAAATCTAGAGTCTTTGATGATCGAAGAAAAATTGTATCGAAACGAAAACCTAACGATGGGTGAAATTGCAAAAAGATTAACCGTCAATAACCACCAACTTTCGGAGTTATTGAACTCTGAGATGAATATATCTTTTTATGATTATCTAAATAAATTTCGAGTCAATGAAGCAAAAAAACTATTAGAACAAAAGAAGGAACTCACGGTTCTAAAAATTGCCTTCGATGTAGGATTCAAATCTCAATCAACTTTTTATTCTGCTTTTAAAAAGGAATTCAAAATGACACCTAACGATTACAGGCTTAAATTTAGTAAAAATAAAAAAATCATCTGATACATACAGATATGGATTTACTGTGGTCCTTCTCTCATTATGGGGTAACACTCACGGATGCGAATTGTGTAAAAGGAGCAAATCCATGTGTAACATTCAACTGGGCAGAGATTCCCGTTTGCGCTCGATAGACTGAGACATTCTGAACGGAAGCATAATTAATAGTTGAAAATACCAGGGAAGTCGCCGTCGATGTTAAGGCACTATCGAAGGCATAGGCTGTACCAGACAGACCGAGATTCACGAAAACAGTTCCCCCTGGGTTACCATCCAGGTAAAATCCTTGTACAGCATTGGCACCTACTACATCACTTACAGTTAGAGATGTACCACCGGAAGGATTGGTTCCATAACAGTAAACGGTGACAATCAAATCATTTGGCGGCATTATTCCCGCAAAATTTGGAATATTACAAAATCGAAAACCGACATTTGGTTGGGTGATGCTCGTAATTAAATAAGGATCACCTGAGGCTACTCTTGTAGAAAAAATTAGATCTCGAACCGCATTGCCAGTCGTACTCACTAGTTCTGCCACTCCACTATTCAGCGAAAATTGGGCCACTGCCGTCCCACTGATTCCCGCAAGATTATTCACTCTGATTGTTACAGTATAGGTGGGGACATTGTTCGTTGGTGTTTGGTCGCCAAGTGTAGCGTTCGCTAAATTTGTTGTACCTGAATTTGTTTGGGACGAATTAAAATTTTCGGATCCCAAATCCAATAATAATTTAGTAAAGTTACCAGATAACGACATTGGATCGCCAGCGTTTTGGAGTTCAGGAAGACTACAAGATACGCTTAAAAAAGAGATCCCAATTACAATTTTTGCAAGCATCACATTATTAGGTTATTATCATATAATTTTAATGAGCTTTTTGATATCAATAGAGATTAATTTTTTTGCATCGATTAACAAAAAAATATTTTAGTAAGGATAAAAAAACTATCCCCAAAAGAAGAATCAGACAAGTTTTTTACCTATTGGGACAAGGTAACATTGGTTAGTTTATTTTTGTTTCAACTATGAATCTATTTTTTCTTCTTAAAAAAATCCATTGAGCACAAAAGAAAAAAGAGGGAGGGAAAAAAGATTATTATTGGATACTTATCGGATAACCCGAAAAGAATAATTTTTTACCTTTGGGGTAACGTAGTCTGACGATCGGAATTTGTTTTTTGATTCCTTTTAGTTGTACATCCTCGAAAGTAACGGGACCGTCCTTAAATAGATCAGCTACTCCTGGGAATTGATAAACCTCACGTGTAAAACAAATTTCCTCACTGTTTGCAATTCCTTGAACTCGTGCTGCGATATTAATGATCTGGCCGAAATAGTCCAACCTATCATTTAAGGTGACAGCGATCGACGGACCAGTATGAATTCCAATCTTTAGAACAATCTCTTTTTCAAATTGTCTGGCGTTAAAATTCTCAATGGCATCTAACATTTCGATCGATGCTCTTACCGCATCCAGTGGATTAAGAAACGAAGCCATCATTGCATCACCGATCGTTTTTATGAGGATTCCGTTGTGGCGATTGATGACTTGACTTACCTCATCAAAATGTTGTTGGACGAGAGAAAATGCATGTATATCGCCAATTCTTTCATACAGATTTGTCGAACCTTTTAAATCAGTAAATAAGATAGTTATATCTTTGATCGCAAGACCCGAGGATCCAACAATATCTTCACCTTTGAAGAGATCACGAAATGTTTTATAATTCAAAAGAAATCTAGGAGTTAGAAATTTATCAAAGGCTAAACCAAAGTTAGTTTTCATAAAATCAATATCAAGTTGATAGATCGATAAGGGAATTTTCGAATCCGAAAGGTTTGTGATGTGGAATTTCTGCAGCCCAGGTGATACTTGGGTTTGATCAAATGTGAATTTTTCTCCAGTATAAGCTATATTAATTTGATCGTATCTATCATTACCGGCATTCATAACTTGAATCAAAAAATCAGAATGATGAATGAAATCATTGCCTTCTAAAAAACCTTCTTCTACTTGAATTTCAGTCCTAATCTCTTCTTTTGGTTCTAAAAATTTTAAGAACCTTTCTCTCACCTTAAAAAATTCGCGAAACGTGATTCCTAAACCGGGAACCTTTCCTTCCCTAGAAAAGTGGTACTTGTATTGATAGTCTTCAATGGAAAGCGAGAAAGGGTCATGAAAAAGGATTTTTCGAATCTCTGGATGAATTGTAAAACTAACTTGTATGGAATCATCTAATGCTGTTTCATAATCCCGTCTACAAAACTCACAGTGAAATCGATTGTGCACATCAATTAGGCGATTAAAATTTTTAACTGCATCCCCACAGCGAGGACAGATGAGCAACCATTCCATAAAAAATATTCCGATTTTCGAAAAATGAAGAAAGAGATCTAAAGATTGGTTTTCTTCCAGTGAGTTTTCAGAGGCATAATAATAAGGATTGATCCTAAATAAACTATAATCATCAGCTTCACGAATGAACGTTTCCAATCGATCGATGTCGAGTGGATTTACCATATGCATTCTTTTTAATTCTTCTGACTTTTTTTGAAAGTTTATACGATTCATTGGATTTCTATTTTTAGACCCTTACAAAATAGATTATTATGCAAGTTTAAATCGAAAAGCAGGATCGATTGCAGAAATCGGGGCTTTTCATCTAACTAAGTAGTGGCGAAAGGATAGAGGTAGGACGTCTAATTTCCGAATTTTGACTGTAATTCTTTTCGAGTCTCCTCCCAAATTGGAGAAATCTCTTTGGAAAGCTCCACTGCCCCGTCCACGTCGCCGGATTTTGCTTTGGCTTCTGCCTCAACGACTACTTTGGAAAGTGCAGCTAGACCAAAATTGGCAGCGACACCTTTGATCTGATGGAGTTCTGACTGGAGGTCTTTTTGTTCCCGGGTTTGCATGAATTGGTTCATGTTTTGGATGCGAACCGTCATATTTTCCAGGAGAGAAACTATCATATCCTTCAACCAAGCTTGGTCTTCTGGATCATTTATATCTACGAGAGATTCTATTCTGGACCAATCTATATTCAACTTTTACTCCGACTTACCTATTTTCAATTGAGACGAATAAAGGTGTAAATTACTTTTTAAAAAATCAATTGCAGACGGCTCAAAGTCAGTTTTTTTTGATACTAAATATGAAGATCCATCCCACAGCAATCATCGATCCCAAAGCAGAACTCCATGAGTCTGTTGAAATCGGCCCATTTTGTATCATTGAAAAAGATGTTATCATTGGTGAAGGCACAAAAATCGAATCTCATTCTCGAATTCTCTCCGGTGCCCGCATTGGTAAGTTCAACAAATTTTCCTCAGGCGTTACCTTTAGCGGAATTCCACAGGACCTAGGATTTAAGTCCGAGACTCCTACTTACTTGGAAATTGGCGACCACAACACTCTCAAGGAAAATTGTATATTCCACCGAGCAACAAAAGAGGGAGGTTCAACGAAAATTGGAAACCATAACTACTTTATGGGCAACATTCACATTGCCCATGATTGTATTGTCGGCGACCAGAATATCATGGTTCAGAACAGTATGATCGCAGGCCACGTTGTTATGGGAAATAAAATTTTTGTTTCTGGCCTAACTGGAATTCACCAGTTCGTTCGCGTGGGCGACTATGCGATGGTCGCTGGCCTTGCTAAGATCGTAAAAGACATTCCACCTTACAGTACTGTAGATGGAAATCCAGCAACGGTGATTGGACTGAATTCCGTCGGTTTAAAACGAAATGGTTTTAATGGAGACACACGCAATGCCATCAAACGCGCCTATAAAGTTATCTATAACAGTGGTTTAAACACATCACAAGCGCTAGCTGAACTCGAAAAAGAGACGAATATTCTTCCAGAAGTACGTTTCTTGATGGATTTTTTTAAGAATAGCAAACGTGGCGTGACTGACCACCGATCTATAGGTGGTGGTGACGACGAATGAGAGTTCTCGTAACAGGTGGCTCTGGGTATATCGGAAGCCATATTGTTCTTGAGCTCATGGAACTTGGTCATTCTATCCTTGTTGTAGACGACATGGAAAAGGGAAATGAATCAAACTTATTTCCTGAAAATGAATTTATCAAAGGACGCATCCAGGATCCCGAGGTTTTAAAAAAAGTATTTTCCTCGCGCATAGATGCAGTCTTTCATTTTGCCGCTTGGAAAGCTGCTGGTGAATCAATGACGGATCCATTTAAATATACATTAAACAATTTAAATGGAACATTTACTTTATTATCCGCGATGCAGGAAAACGGCTGTAAGAATATCGTATTTTCTTCTTCGGCTGCAGTTTATGGGGCACCGAAATACCTTCCCATTGATGAAAATCACCCGACATCTCCGGAAAATTATTACGGATACACGAAACTGGCAATCGAAGAGAACCTACAATGGTTTGATCAGCTGAAGGATATCAAGTCAGCGCGACTTCGATACTTTAATGCAGCTGGGTATGATCCAAAGGGTCGAATTCTCGGAATCGAAAAAACGCCAGCAAACTTGCTACCGATTATCATGGAGGTGGCGTGTGGAATACGAAAGAGTTTTGAAATTTATGGGGATGATTACGATACACCAGACGGTACTTGCATCAGAGATTATATCCATGTTTCCGATCTTGCGAAAGCGCATGTCCTCGCACTAAACAAAATAATGGAAACTAACACCAGCTTAACTGTCAATCTTGGATCCGAGAATGGTTATTCCGTTAAAGAAATGACTGAGTTGTCAGAAAAAATTGTGGGGAAAAAGATTCCTCATACGATCGTTGGTCGAAGACTCGGTGATCCTGCTAAGTTAATGGCATCATCTGCGAAAGCGAAGGCTTTACTGGGCTGGGAACCAGTCCACAGCGATGCGGAGTCCTTGATCCAAACGATGTGGAATTTATATCAAAAACTTTAGAGATCTTTATCGATTTCCCATGGCGATTTTTGCACAATCGCCATTGATGGATTCAACATAAGTGACTGCTTTGTCACCTAATATCTCTGCCCCTAAAAAACTCCCGGACATCTGAATCTTTTTCTCATTGTAGGCATTAACCCAGTCCTTTTGAAGTCGTGAAGAAATTGGCGCATACGACCAATGCCATTTTTCCTCATGGTAACCTTTTCCGTTTCTTTTTGAAAGCTCATTGTAAGGTTGGCAAAAACCATACTTACTCGCATTTGCGATTAACCAATCGTAAAGAATTTTACCTTTGCCATTACCTTCAAAATACCCATTCTCTAAAGCGTTTAAATCAAAATCCGTACCCCAGTGGTGTCTAGAAGTACCGGGCGCGCTTGAGAATTCCAAAATCAATGCGATTATTTCATCAGGCGTCTTACCAGCGATAGGTTCTCGCATTACTTTTTTACCAGTGTATTTTGATTCCCAAATTGTTTTTTGTTGATTGAAACTTCGGAAGGAAGAGACTAAAAATATCTGCTGTTTATAACTCGCTGGTTTTGACTCCTCAAACGCACTGATCATTTTCAATAGAGCCGCTTTTGCTTCTAGTCTTAGATAATGATCCTTCGAGTTTTCTTCAATTTTTACTTCGGAAAGCACATCTAAGGAATTGAATCGTCCCGTCAGATAAGCATCTTTACTCAGACCTAGATACAAATTGTCATTCTTCTGAGACTGTGTATCAGCAGGTGGATTTCCACATACAAGTAAAAAAATGATCAAACTCAATGCATAGATTGTTTTCATAGGTTCTTTAGGAAAAAATCCCTTTGTACGAAAAGAAGTCAATTCGCAAATAAAAATTTACCTTCGTGAAAGCGCGCAGAAATTTCAGATTTTTCAATTTCATCTCCAGAAGAAAAAACTTTCGCATCTTCTTTAGCGTCTTCTAATAGATTCCGATCTAAAACTAAATCTGCTAATTTAAATTCTGGCAAGCCACTTTGTTTTACACCAAGAAGTTCGCCCGGGCCACGAATCGCTAAATCTTTTTCCGATAACTCATAGCCATCATTCGATTTTGTAAGCGCATCTAATCTCTCTCTGGCATCATCGCTTACAAAGTCACCCGTCATCAGGATGCAAAAACTTTCTATCTCACTTCGCCCCACTCTACCTCGCAATTGATGTAACTGGGAAATACCGAATCGATCAGCGTGTTCTACGACTAGAATCGTTGCATTGGGGACATCAACACCTACTTCGACCACGGTCGTTGTAACTAGAACTTGAATTTTGTTTTGTTTGAAAGAAGCCATTACACTTTCCTTCTCTGCACTTTTCATTTTCCCATGTAACAAACCAACCGAATATTCAGGAAAAACATCCTTACTCAGATTCTCATAAGCATTCGTACATGATTCTAAATCCACTTTTTCAGAATCTTCCACGAGTGGATAAACAATGTAACATTGTCTGCCATCTTTGATATATTTTCTTATGGAATTATAAACGCCTGTTCTGCGATCTTCTTTGTACCACCTTGTATCAATAGGCTTACGACCCGCAGGTTTACTCTTGATATTGATAAGGTCCAGATCGCCATATAATGTTAAACATAAAGTTCTAGGTATTGGAGTTGCAGTCATTGCAAGGATGTCTGGGTTTTTTCCTTTAGCTCGAATCGTCTCTCGCTGATCGACACCAAACTTATGTTGTTCGTCGATGATCACAAGACCTAAATCAGAAAAGTTTACGTCCTCTTGGAATAAAGAATGTGTACCCACAACTAAAGATGACTCACCATTTTTAATCCTGGCTAATTTTTCTCCTCTAACTTTTTTATTTTCCCCACCTAGTAAGAGTTCAATTCCCAAAAAAGGCATGTTGCCTAAAAATTTATATATGGTTTCGTAATGTTGTCTGGCGAGAATTTCTGTAGGTGCAAGGAAAGTTACTTGGATATGATTATCGATATAATGGAGTGAAACTAGTAACGCAGCAATGGTTTTTCCTGAACCTACATCCCCTTGTAATAAGGCTGCCAATGGTACATCTTTTTTTGCTAATTGGACTAGCTTATTGACCGCTTCCGATTGGTCATTGGTCAACTGAAAGGGAAGCGCCTTAAGTAGAGTTTCTGCACTCTGAGACTTAGGTAAAGGCCAGAGAATTCGTTTCACTTTTTCTCTTTCTTTTTGTTTATAAATCAACAGCAATTGAAAATAGTATAACTCTTCGTAGGCGAACCTTTTTCTGGCTAAATCCACATCCTCCATAGTTTCTGGGAAATGAATATTACGAAAACAAACATCCCGATCAGCTAGATTTCTAAGTTTTATTAATTTTTTTGGTAAGTTTTCCTCGACATGAGTATTTTCTAAAATTTCATGAATGAGTTTTCTAAACCCCCTAGAATCCAATCCCTCTGCTTTCAGGCTTTCTGAAGAAGGATAAAGTGGAATGATACGTCCTGCATGTAAAAAATTGCCATCCTCTTCCATGTCATCTGTTAAAAACTCATATTCTGGATGAACAATTTGATACCCTTTAAAATACTCTAGTTTTCCCGAGACAACTAACTTCCGTTCAACTTTAAATAATTTATGGAAAAAATTTACTCCTCTAAAAAATACGAGATTGATTCGTTCATTGTTTTGAGTTTTAAATCCGACGATAAGACGGCTTTTTTTACCGTGAACGATATAACTATCAGATACTGATCCAAGCAGGGTAACAATATCCCCTTGTTTTAATATGATATCCTTTGTAAAGTTTCTATCTAGATATCGTCTCGGATAGGTTGTAAGTAAATCTAGATAAGTAAAAATTCCGCTATTATTAAGAACTTCGAGTTTTTTCGGTCCAACACCTTTGATGGAACGAATCGTATCAAGCAATTGCGTTTTTGACATCAAAGATCAAGTTCCTGTTCTGGTTCTTTTGACAGATCATTAAACCCGCGCTCAATGATCAAATAACAGTATTTACATCCATAAATTTGAGCTTGTTTTTTACCTTCGGAATTTACATGTGCAGAAATGGCTGCGTAAAGAAATTCATCTTTTCTTAACATAGCGCCGCACATAGGGCAAATTCGAGGCCGAGGAATGTTTGGATTCCATTCTTTTGAATAAACCTTTCTCGGATCACCAACCCTTTGATGGTTTTCTTTGTCTTTGCGTACTTTTTCTTTTTTGTCTATAGACTGGTTGTCGACTGCAGAAAGGGCGTAAAGGAAAAAAGATGCGGTAAGTATAATTCCTGTTATAGTAACAAAGGTTACCATGTTTAACTTCCGCGAATAAAATCTTCAGAACTTAGTTTTGATTTTTGATCTTGTCGTATGAGTTTCAAAACATTCGCAGAACAATCTACCTCAATTAATCTAGTCCATTCGTCGTTTAATAATTGGCAAAGATTGGATTGTATCACTTGATTGCCTTCCAAAAATATTTCTGCGAAGTATCCACCCTCTTGGAAACCATATACGGAATCAACTGCTCCAAAATTTGAAGGATTCATAAATACTGTTCCACGTTTTTTAATGATACCCTGATCTTCGTGAACATGGCCCGATACTACGAGTGCAGGAGATATATCATCCAGATATCGTCGGATACCTTGGCTTCCGACATTACCTACTCCGGGAATTTTATCAAAATAGCCATAAGCAGGATTGTGAATCACACAAACATCAGGCATTTCCTCACGAAAGAAATCTTCGGGCTCACTGTAGTTTTTTCCTTGTTTTGTATATTCATGAAAAACAACCGTTAGTTTTTCTGGAATTCCGGATGTCCAAATCGGCGCGCCGCCGTAACCAGAAAATTTCAAATTTCCTAATTCAAAACTCTTTCGATGGAGATCACGCTGATACAACTCTGTGTATTGCAAGTCGAGATCATAGTTTCCGGGTAAGCAGTAAACTGGAGATTTCGCATATCTTTGGATCAATTTTTCGATGATTTCATACTTATCTTTCATCGTTTTTGCTGCGATTTTATAAAGATCTCGATACTTATGAGATTTCTCGACTACGGAAGTTGTATATTTTTCAGGAAATCGAATTGCTTTAGTTGTGAAATCAAAAGGAGTAGAGTCATCTTTGCTTTCATTGAGTAAATAATAAAGTTCCTCTTGGACACCGCAAAAATCAATGATCCGGTCATAAGAAAAGAACGCTTTATAAATTATATCGCCAGAGAACAGATATAAGTCGGCTTCCGTTGTTTGTAAGATTTTTTTTAAACCGTGCAATCCATCATGAATATCCGTCAGATACACGATTTTCATATTATGTCATTTATCCCAAAGTATCAGAGGAAGATCTTGGTCTTCTTCTATAAAATCGATTCGAACATATTCAGGTCCGAAAAAATCCACAATTGGTTTTAAAATCGTACCTGATCGAACGAACACGTATATTTCTCCATTATCGGCTACTAGATATTGAATTTCAATTTTTCCTGCAATAGAAGGAACTAAATTTAGAAAATAATTTAAATCGAGCTGAACTTCCCACTGAAGACCCGTAACGGAAAGAAGTTTAGGTGCAGATTTAAGTATAGAATCTAAAACTTTTGTCTTGTGAAAAGGGTCAACTTTGGCAAACCACCTAACAAAGTCAAACTTTCTTACTTTCGTATCCCATACACGGTATCCGACGATTTTAAAATGTGCTTTGTTATCTCGAACTGAGACTGGTTTAAGACGAACTCGGTAATGTATAGCATGAACACCGATAAATTTTGAGATCCACAGCCAGTCCATAAGGTAGACTCCTGTCATATGAATCTCTCCCTTAACGGAAGTTATCTCCAGAGTTTCAAGGTCTGGATCTTTATCGATAATTTCAGTCCGAATGACGCTTCTTAAATTCCGAAGTAATATAGTGACTTTATAATTACTCTTCGCCACCACTTTTTGTGGTAGAAAAAGGTTCAAAGGATTGAAACGGAGCAGATCCGTTAAAAGCATAATTTAAAATTATTTTCTATTGCGTTTTTGAAAAGCGAATTTAAAATACGGAACTCATGAAGATCGGAGTAATTGGCGCAGGAAGTTTTGGCACCGCACTAGGAAGCATTTTAGCGGACAAGGGATATGATGTGGTACTTTGGACAAGAAGCCCAGACCAGATGAAATCCATTAATGAAAAGCATATTAATAATAAACATATGCCGGATTTGGTTTTACCTGACAAACTTCGAGCCAGCATGGATCTCGTCGAAGTAGTCAAAGAGAAGGACATGATCGTCTCTGCACCCCCCTCACATGCTCTGAGTGGCATTCTCAAGCAGATCAAAGATCATCTCCCCACCAAAATTCCGATTGTGTCCGCTTCGAAAGGGATTGAAAATGAATCTCTCCGACTCGTATCAGAGATTTTTGAAACAGAACTTCCCGGTTCCTTTCACTCCCAACTCTCGTATCTATCAGGTCCGAGTTTTGCCAAGGAAATGGTTCGTAGGGTTCCTACCATTGTTTCAATTGCTTCCAAAAACGAAGCAACCGCCAAGCGGGTCCAAGAAATCTTTAGCTTCACTTATTTTCGCACCTATTGGACTCCCGATGTGGTGGGTGTTGAGGTCGGTGGCGCTCTGAAAAACGTCATCGCCATCGCTGCCGGAGTTGCCGATGGACTTGGTTTTGGCCAGAACACGAGAGCTGCTCTGATCACAAGAGGTTTAAACGAAATCACTCGCATGGGTATAAAAATGGGCGCAGACCCGATGACTTTCCTCGGTCCATCTGGGATGGGTGATCTGGTGTTGACCTGCTGTGGGGAGGCATCCAGGAACAGAACCGTCGGTTTTCGCTTAGGCCAAGGAGAAAAACTAAAGGACATCTTAGCATCTATGAATGAAGTAGCTGAGGGCGTAAAAACAACCTATTCCGCTAAAAATTTAGCTGATAAAATTGGTGTCGAAATGGCAATCACGAGCGAAGTCTACAAGATGTTATACGAGGACAAAGATCCGAAAGAAGTGGTGAAAGCTTTGATGAGTAGAGATCTGAAGCGTGAAGGTGTGTAGGAGTGACAAAAGCCACTGCTCGCTAACCAGTTCTTGAGCATTTTTAATATGTTTATATAGACCACCTGTTGAGATACAGGTGCGGTCAAGACTCATTTCTATTCGAAATTGCGAGTTGACAGTTGTAATTTTTTTGAAGTTTTTGAATTGTTTAGAGAATAGAAATTTCCCATTCACTCAAATTCCAGTCTACAATAAGCTTTCA
>Ga0209277_10000201_pt1 | contig 31618 bp, 30 predicted proteins | sample JI81AbrownDNA_FD_187503 | JGI IMG/M metagenome (GOLD analysis project Ga0209277, IMG submission 187503) | Wastewater effluent complex algal communities from Wisconsin, to seasonally profile nutrient transformation and Carbon sequestration -... | ecosystem: Engineered > WWTP > Effluent > Algae... | reverse complement strand
TTCGGCTTCGGCTCGGTCATGATCCAGCCGCCGCTGTCGGTCACGTTCTGCTGACGGGCGTAGTTGCCGGTCGCGAGATCCGTGGTGACCCATTCATCGGTGCTGTGGCCGTGGGTTTCGTAAAGGGAGATCGGCAGCGAGTGGGTCACGCGGTAGATCTGGCCGGACGAGTCGTAGCCTTCGCCGATACCGATTCCGGGCATGTCCTCATCCCAGTAGAGGGTGCGCTTGGGATAGACGTGACGCTTGCCGTCCTTGAGGGTCGCTTCCACCACCCAGACGCGGTGCAGTTCCCAGCGGACGCAGTCCGGGTTCATGAAGTTCTTGGTCTTGAACGCCACGGCATTGGCGCACTGCTTCGGGTCGCGGGCCTTGTAGGTGTTGTACGGAATGTACATCTCCTTCTTGCCGACCATCTTGAAGTTGTAGCGGTCGAGGGCACCGTAGAAGACGGCCGCCTCGTCCACCGTGCCGGCGCCGCCGCCGGTGGGGCTCGGGGTGTCGTAGGCGATGTCCGGCGACAACTTCACGCGGCGCTGACCCGGCAGGTAGGACCAGGCGCGGCGACCGACGTTGACCATGTCCACCGAGTCATGCACGACCAGCTTCTCGCCGGCCTTGCGGGCGGGGTCGTGGTAATCCACGCGAATCTTCTCGTAGGGCTCGTCGGCGCTGATCGGGGTGGTGCGCTTCGGGTCGAAGATCGGGTACTGGATGTACATCGTGGCGATGCCGGTGGTGGTGTTGTTGCCCTGGGTATCCACCACGGTGCCGGTCATCCCTTCGGACATCAGGGCGTAGCCGTCGTACTTGAACAGGCGGTTCCACATCACTTCGTTGCCGTTCTTGGGCACCGGGAAGGGAATGCCGGCGTAACAGCCTTCCAGCTGCAGGCCGTCGTTGATGGTCTTGCACACGGTGGCGTTCTTGATGGAGTTATCCGTGTACAACTTGGGGTAGTTCACCGTGCGGTGGGTCGGGTACACATCGATGCGATAGCCCGGGTACTTCTTCATCATGGCCCGGGTGCCTTCGGCGAGCTTGCCCGGGTACTTGTCCATGTTCTTGGCGTCGATGGAGAACAGCGGCTTTTCATCGGCGTAGGGGTCGGGGCGAACCTTGGGGTTCTTGGCATCGAAGCTGGCCGGCGGCTTGATCGGGCCGGTGTAGGCCGGAATGCTGCCGTCCTTGTTGCCGGCCTTTTCGGCGCCCCAGGGCAGCAGGGTCGAGCCGAGCTGCTTGGCTTCGTCGGCCGTTACCGCCGCGAGGACGGGAACCGAAAGGGTCGAGGCAACCGCCATGGCGATCAGAGTGCGAACGTTGTTTTTCATGCTTTGTCTCCTGCCTGATTTTTAGAATGTGGTCTTGAACGTGAAGGACAGCCAGCCGCGGTCGTTGTTGTAGCCGTTGCCGTTGGCCGCGGTGACAACGTTGGTGATCGGGTCGCGGATGTAATTGCCGAAGTAGTTGGTGTAGGCCAGATCAAACTTGTACTTGGCCTGGTAGTCGGCGCCGACGCCGATGCTCCACGAACCGCTGTTTTCGTTACCGCCGAAAGGCACCGGTGAGTTGCCCTTGAGGCCGATGTCGTAGTGGATCGGCATGGTGATATCGACGCTGGGCAGGGCCTGGAACCAGGTCGGGGTGAAGGTTGCCGAGACGCCGTAGGCCGAATTGGTGGCACAGCCGTCCATCTGGTTGCCAAGGCAGCTGCCGACCAGCTTCTCGTGGTTGAAGAACTCCTTGGTGCCCTTGTCCGCACTGGCCAGGCGGCTGTACGAGAGTTCGGCCAGCAGGGTTGCCGAATCGAACACCGGGGTCTTGCCGACGTAGGCCAGGGCGTTGAGCAGGCCATGCCAGGTGGAACCGCGGGCGATCTGGGTGGCGCCTGACTTGGTGGCCAGGGCGCCATTGTCACGCCGCACCATTTCCGCGCCGAAGGCGATGCCGGCGAGCTGCTTGGAGACGCTCACGCCCCACAGGCGCACATCCTCGGCGTAGGCGTTGTAGAGACCGCTCGGGCCCGCAAGAATGGTCGGAACCTTGTCGTCGAAATTGCGGTAGTACAGGCCGATGGTGGCCTGGGCCCATTCCGGCGTCAGCTTGGTATTGATGCCCCAGCTGCCACGATTGCCCGGCTTGTTGCTGTGACGGTCACCCAGGTAAGGCGTACCGAACACGTCGGTTCCCCCGGCGAAGGGAAAGTCGAAACCGGCCAGGTAAGTGCCGCCTTCGGGCAGGCGGTAAGGTGCCCACTCGAGGAAGTACTGGGCCGCCACCGACACGGTGTCGTTGATCTGGGCCTGGGCGGACAGCTGGTTCAGCGGAAGGAACAGTTCCTTCGCCTCGATGCCGGGGGTGGCCAGCGCCTTGCGGAAGTCCACCGGCCCCTGGGAGTAGGACACGCCGTGAATCGGCGAGAACAGGGATTCGCCCCAGTAGTTGGTGTGGCGACCGAACTTCACGTTGATCGGCACATTGCCCACGTCGATACGGCCGAAGACGAAGGCGTCGAGCAGCTCACCGGATTTGGTGTAGTAGCGCTTGACCGTATCCGAGTAACGCCCGCCAGGGTAGAAGTTATGCCCCCCGACCACGTTGTTCGGATTGGTTTCTTCCTTGTCGTTGTAGGCCGCGTCGTACCAGGCCATGCCCGACACCCGGGCGCCGAAGCGCTGCTTGATCACCACGTCCAGTTCGGAGAGTACGTCGACACGGTTGGTGACGATGTCGCCGTTGTTGAACTTGTGGTCGCCCGAGCTGAAGGTGGCGCTGTTGTGCAACGCCGGGTCGCGCGACTGCATGCGCATGCCCAGGTTGTACTTGACCGTGTTGTCCCAGCGAACCTCGACGTCCGGGTCGCCGGTTTCTATCTTGAAAGCCTGGGCGTTACTGGCGGCCAGGGCTGCAAGCGCAGCGGCAACGGCCAGCGCAGAGCGGCGTGCCTGGATTGTCTTTACGGATTGTTGTCCCACTTTATACCTCCTCCGATGTATTTCGATCGAGGCCGCCAGATGCACTTGTTCTCCGGTGACCCTCTTTTTTTAGCTACTTAAAAAACCATCTAGCTCGTTTTTTTTGTAAGACTACTCCCAAAAATTTGGGCTGCCAAGCGTCAGGATCGAAAAAATCGAGAAATGCGAAAACGGGGCACCAAGCCAGTGACAAAACTTATTTTTTTGCCCGCCCATAACGGCCCTGCGAATGCCGCTGAAGCGGCCCTGCGATGGCGGCCACGCCTTAAAACAACCGTGGCGTGCGCGCTTCAGAAACCTGAAACGCGCACGCCACGGCGGGTGACTCGCGATGAAGCGCCCTGGGCGCGAAGCCTCAGTCGATCACGACCACCAGGTCCTTGGCGTCCACCGACTGGCCCGACGCGACCAGGATTTCCTTGACCACGCCGTCACGCGGGGCATGCAGGGCCATCTCCATCTTCATGGCTTCCAGGGTGACGATCACGTCGCCGGCCTTGATCTCCTGCCCCGCCTTCACCGCCACGGTGACGACCAGGCCCGGCATCGGGGCGGCCACGTGGGCGTCGTTGCCCTCGTCCGCCTTGCGACGGCCGACGACCTTGGCGGCCAGCTTGCGGTTGGGCACCTTGATGATGCGTTGCTGGCCGTTGAGTTCGAAGAAGACCTTGACCTGGCCTTCCTCGTCGGCCTCGCTCATGGTCAAGAGGCGCACCACCAGCGTCTTGCCACGTTCGATCTCCACGGTGATTTCTTCACCGGGCGCCATGCCGTAAAAGAAGATCGGCGTCGGCAGCACCGACACCGGGCCGTAGCGCCGCGACAAAGTGTTGAATTCCGTGAACACCTTCGGATACATCAGGTACGAGGCAAATTCGTTCTCGTCCAGATGACGCCCGCACTTCTTCTCGGCTTCGGCGCGCACGGCCACCAGGTCGGCCTCGGGCAGCAGCGCACCGGGACGCTCGGTGATCGGCGCCGCGTTCTTCAGCACTTTCTTCTGCAGCGCCTCGGGCCAGCCACCCGGCGGCTGGCCGAGGTCGCCGTGCATCATTTCCACGACCGAGGCCGGAAAGGAGATTTCCCGCGCCGGGTCGAGCACGTTTTCGGCGCTGAGGTCCTGCGCCACCATCATCAGCGCCATGTCGCCCACCACCTTGGACGACGGGGTGACCTTGACGATGTCGCCGAACAGCTCGTTGGCGCTGCGGTAGGCGCGCGCCACTTCGTGCCAGCGCGTATCGAGGCCCAGGGAGCGGGCCTGCTCCTTGAGGTTGGTGAACTGGCCGCCGGGCATCTCGTGGAGGTAAACCTCGGATGCGCCGGACTTGAGATCGCTTTCAAAGGCGGCGTACTGCATGCGCGCGGCTTCCCAGTAGAAGCTGATCTGGCGGATCGCTTCCGGGTCCAGCCCTGGGTCGCGTTCGCCGTGGCGCAGGGCCTCGACGATGGAGCCCAGGCAGGGCTGGGCCGTCATGCCCGACATGGCGTCCATCGCCGCGTCGACCGCATCGACACCGGCGTCGATGGCCGCCAGCACCGTGGCGGCGCTGATGCCCGAGGTGTCGTGGGTGTGCAGGTGCACCGGCAGGCCCACTTCGTCGCGCAGGGCCTTGACCAGCACGCGGGCCGCGGCGGGCTTGAGCAGGCCGGCCATGTCCTTGATCGCCAGGATGTGGCAGCCGGCCTTTTCCAGCGCCTTGGCCATTTTCACGTAGTAATCGAGGGAATACTTCGAGCGCTTCGGATCGAGGACGTCGCCGGTGTAACACAGCGCGCCTTCGGCGAGCTTGCCGGTCTCGAGCACGGCGTCGATGGCGACGCGCATGTTGTCCACCCAGTTCAGGCAGTCGAACACGCGGAACAGGTCCATGCCCGCCTCGGCCGCGCGATGCACGAAGTGGCGCACCACGTTGTCCGGATAGTTGGTGTAGCCCACACCGTTGGCGCCCCGCAGCAACATCTGGGTGAGCACATTCGGCGCCTTGGCGCGAATCAGCGCCAGGCGCTCCCACGGGTCTTCGTTGAGAAAGCGCATGGCCACGTCGAAGGTGGCGCCGCCCCAGCATTCCAGCGACAGCAACTGGGGCACGCCGCGGGCGTAGGCATCGGCCACGCCGACAATGTCGCGGGTGCGCATGCGGGTGGCCAGCAGCGACTGGTGGGCGTCGCGCATGGTGGTGTCGGTAATGAGCACGCGCTTCTCGTTGCGCATCCACTCGGCAAATTTTTGCGGGCCTAGCGCTTCAAGGCGCTGGCGCGTGCCGGGCAGGATGCCGGACGCGAAGTGCGGGGCCTCGGCCATGCGTGCATGCTCGGCCGGGCGGGCGCGGTCGCGGGTTTCGGGGTGGCCATTGACGGTGACGTCGGCCACCCAGCCGAGCAGCTTGGTAGCGCGATCCTTGCGCTTCCGGAAGTCGAACAGCGCGGGCGTTTCGTCGATGAAACGGGTGGTGTAGTCGTTGGCGATGAAGCGCGGGTGGCTCACCAGGTTGTGCAGGAAGGCCAGGTTGGTGGCGACGCCGCGGATGCGGAATTCGAGCAGCGCCCGGTCCATGCGCTTGATGGCCTCTTCCGGGGTCTGGGCCCAGGCGGTGACCTTTTCCAGCAGCGGATCGTAAAAGCGCGTCACCACCGCGCCGGAGTACGCCGTGCCCCCATCCACGCGGATGCCAAAGCCCATTGCGCCCCGGTAGGCGCTGATGCGGCCGTAGTCGGGGATGAAGTTGTTTTCCGGGTTTTCGGTGGTGATGCGGCACTGCAGCGCGTGGCCGCTGAGGCGGATGTCGGCCTGGGCCGGAATGCCGGTCTCGGCGGTGTTGCCGATGTGCTTGCCTTCGGCAATGCGAATCTGGGCCTTGACCAGGTCGAGGCCGGTGATCATCTCGGTAACCGTGTGCTCGACCTGGATGCGCGGGTTCACCTCGATGAAGTAGAACTCGCCAGTGTCGGCGTCCATCAGGAACTCGACCGTGCCGGCGCCCACGTAGCGGGTCGCGCGGCCGATCTTCAGCGCGGCTTCGCACAGGCGGGCCCGGGTCGCATCGTCCAGGTAAGGCGCCGGGGCGCGCTCGACCACCTTCTGGTTGCGGCGCTGGATCGAGCAGTCGCGCTCGAACATATGCACCAGGTTGCCGTGGGTGTCGCCCAGCAGCTGCACCTCGACGTGGCGGGCGCGGCGCACCAGTTTTTCGAGATACACCTCGTCCTTGCCAAAGGCGCTCCTGGCCTCGCGGCGCGCAGCGGCCACCGCGTCGAGCAGCATGTCTTCGTTTTCGATCGGACGCATGCCGCGCCCGCCGCCGCCCCACGACGCCTTGAGCATCACCGGGTAGCCGACTTCCCGCGCCAGGCGCTTGATCTCGTCGCCGTCGTCCGGCAGCGGCTTGGTTGCCGGCATGACCGGCGCACCGCAGGACACGGCCAGATCGCGGGCCGATATCTTGTTGCCCAGGGTGCGCATGGTGTCGGGCCGGGGGCCGATGAAGACAATCCCCGCCTCGGCGCAGGCTTCGGCAAACTCGGGGCTTTCGGACAGGAAACCATAGCCTGGGTGGATCGCGTCCGCGCCGGCTTCCTTGGCGACGCGGATCACCTCTTCGATCGACAGGTAGCTTTCCAGCGGACCCAACTGGCGGCCTTCGCCACGGCCAACCGGGTAGGCCTCGTCGGCCTTGAAGCGATGCAACGAGAGTTTGTCCTCCTCGGCATAGATCGCGATCGTCGTGATCCCGAGTTCGGTCGCGGCACGAAAAACACGGATTGCGATCTCAGAGCGGTTGGCTACAAGCAGACGACGAATCATGGGAGTCTCTCTGGTAAAGGGGTGACACACTTTCAAGCAAGAAGCCCGCCTGAAGAAAAAAATATCGACAAATGCAAATTTTATCGATATTAATACACCCCACAATCGGGGTAAGCCCGATGTCCAGCCCACACCAACCCCGGCGCCCGGCCTGCTGGCACGAACCATCCGGCGGGCCAGGCATCCAAGGCGATGCTCCCTCGGTGTGCAGCCACGTCCGGGGCGCACTGCAACGGGGCGCCCCGGCGCGCTGAATCCCGGCGGCGGGCTCGTCACAAGGTCACAATAAATCAACACTAGAGTTGTATTTATGACTCTAATGACTATAAAAATTCAGTAAAGCCATATTTGCGACTCGTTAACAACAGTTCTTTAAAGACATTATTATGTCTATAATGTTTTAAAAAACCCGGTAGAGACACTTGTATGGCTTTAACCGATCAAATCACCATGACAACGGAGGAATGGGAAACCTACCTCGGCGAACAGTTTCGGACCATGCGCATCCGGGCCAACCTGGAGCAGACGCAGCTGGCCACCCGCTCCGGGGTAAGCCTCGGCGCCCTCAAGAACCTCGAAGGCGGCAAGGGCTGCTCCCTCAAGACGCTCATCAAGGTCGCACGGGGGCTCGGCAGAACCGACTGGCTCGAAGCACTCGCCCCCAAGATCAGCGTGAGCCCCATGCAGTTGCTGAAGTCCCGTACCCTGAAAGCCCCGCGGCAAAAGGTCTTTCGGCCCCGCAAGTGCAGCCCGTCGGAGTAGCCCATGTATCGTGCTGTGGACCTGATTGAAGTACGAGCCTGGGGCGCCACGGTCGGCGGTGTGTCCGTCGACCCCGGCCTTGGCTACTACGTTTTTGAATACGACCCGAAGTGGCAGGCACGGGGAATCGAACTGGCGCCGCTGACGATGCCCGTCGCCCAGCCCGTCCATGTGTTTCCCCTCTTGCCCGAGACCACCTTCAAGCGCCTGCCGGCCATGCTGGCCGATGCCCTGCCCGACGACTTCGGCAACGCCCTCATCGACGCCTACCTGGCCAGGGAAGGTGTGGCCAAGGCCGCCATCACCGCGCTCGACCGGCTGGCCTACATGAGCAACCGGGGCATGGGCGCGCTGGAGTTTCGTCCAGCCCGTGGCCCCAAGCGGACCAAGGCCACGGCGGTCGAGATATCCCAGCTTGTGGCGGGCTCGCGGGAGGCTCTTTCGGGCAGGTTCGGTGGCGATCGCGAAACGGAAGCCGCAATCATGAACCTGATCCAGGTTGGCACCTCTGCCGGCGGCGCCCGGGCCAAGGCGGTGATCGCCTGGAACCCCGATACCAACGCGATCCGCTCCGGGCAGCTGCCCGCCGAAGCGGGATTCGACTACTGGCTGCTCAAGCTCGACGGCGTCGGCAGCGATTACGAACTTGGAACCGGCGGGCACTACGGGCGCATCGAGTACGCCTACTACCTGATGGCGAGGGCTGCCGGCATGAGCATGTGCGCCTGCCGGCTGCTCGAAGAGAACGGCCGCGCGCACTTCATGACCCGGCGCTTCGATCGCCAGAACGGAACAAAACAACACATCCAGAGCCTGTGCGCCATGCAGCACCTCGATTACAAGCAGCGGGGCACCCACGACTACAACCAGTATTTCCAGACCATCGCCGCGCTGGGCCTGCCGGATGTCGAGCGGGCCGAAGGCTACCGGCGGATGGTCTTCAACGTACTGGCCTCCAACTGCGACGATCACACCAAGAACCTGTCCTTCATCCTCGACAAGGGCGGGCAATGGCAGCTCGCCCCGGCCTACGACGTGACTCACGCCTACAATCCGAACGGTGAATGGACGTATCAGCACCTCATGTCAGTGAACGGAAAATTCCGCAACATCAACCGAGCCGACCTCGAATCGATCGGAGATCGCTACCTGGTGCCCGGCTACCGCGACATCATCAGGCAGGTCGCCGCCGCCCTCGCCCGCTGGCCGGAGTTTGCCGGGGCGGCCGGAGTGCCTGACAACGAGATGCTGCGAATTCAGACCGACTTCCCTGTTGTCTAGGGCATCGACCAAAATTTTTCGATAACAACAACGACTGCAGCCCCGCCCGAAACACGCGCTGTTCATAGTGCGAAAAATGTATCTACAGGAATCCGACTCTTGAGCAATCAACTATTTCACCGCCTGGCTTTACTCGACCCTGCGGAACAGCGCGACCTGCTGCGCCACTGCCGGCATGGCATCGAGAAGGAAAGCCTGCGCGTCGATCCTGCCGGCCAGCTGGCCCTGACACCCCACCCCCGGGCACTGGGTTCGGCGCTGACCCACCCGCAGATCACCACCGACTATTCCGAGGCGCTGATGGAGCTCATCACCGACGCCCTGGAAAACCCCGCCGACACCCTCGGCGAGCTGGATGCCATCCACCGCTACAGCTACGCCCGCCTCGGCAGCGAGCAGCTGTGGACCCACTCGATGCCCTGCCCCCTGCCCGACGAAGCGACAATCCCCATCGCCGAATACGGCGCCAGCCATGTGGGCAAGCTCAAACACGTCTATCGCAAGGGCCTGGCCGTGCGCTATGGCAAGGCCATGCAGTGCATCGCCGGCATCCACTACAACTTCTCGCTGCCCGAAGCCCTGTGGCCGCTGTTGCAGCAGGACCAGGGCGACACCAGCCCGGCGACCGACTGGCAGTCGGGCTGCTACATCGCGCTGATCCGCAACTTCCGCCGCTACAGCTGGCTGCTGATGTACCTGTTCGGGGCCTCGCCGGCGCTGGGTGCCAGCTTTCTCAAGGGGCGCGAACACACCCTCGAAAAGCTCGGCGACGACACCCTGTTCCTGCCCTGGGCCACCAGCCTGCGCATGAGCGATCTCGGCTACCAGAACAACGCCCAGGCCAGCCTCACGCCTTGCTACAACAACCTGAAAAGCTACCTGGACAGCCTGCGCCAGGCCGTCTCCACGCCCTACCCGCCCTACCAGGCAATCGGCACGCACCGGGACGGCCAATGGCAGCAGCTCAACACCAACGTGCTGCAGATCGAAAACGAGTACTACTCGAGCATCCGTCCCAAGCGCGTGATCGACAGCGGCGAGCGGCCGATTCAGGCCTTGAGCGCGCGCGGCATACAGTACGTCGAGGTGCGCTGCCTCGACATCGACCCCTTCCTGCCGCTGGGCATCGACCTGACTGCCGCCCGCTTCCTCGACGCCTTCCTGCTGTACTGCGCGCTCGAAGACAGCCCCACGCTGTCGTCCGCCGAGTGCCGCGAATGCACCACCAACTTCGCCCTCACCGTGAAGGAAGGCCGCCGGCCGGGCCTGCAGCTGAGCCATCGCGGCGCAGCGGTCGGGCTGAAGGAATGGGGTCTGCAACTGCTGGAAAGCATCGGCGCCTGTGCCGAGCGGCTGGATGCCGCCCACGGCAACAAGCTGCACCGCGAAGCCCTGGCCAGCCAGCGCGCCAAGCTCGAGGACGCCAGCCTCACGCCGTCGGCCCGCGTGCTGCAAAGCCTGAACGAGGACAAGCTGGGTTTCTTCGCCTTCGCCCGGCGCCAGTCCGAACGCCACGCCGCGTGGTTCCGCAGCCGCCCGCTGGAAAGCGCTGACGAAGCCGCCTTCGAAAAGGCCACCCACGACTCGCTTGCCGCCCAGGCAAAACTGGAGCGCGAGCAGCAGGGTTCTTTCGACGAGTACGTGGCGCGCTACATGGCGGCTGCAGCGGCCTGAGCCCGAAGACACAGCCCCTGAACCGGCCTTGCGGGCATTTGCCTGCGGGTCGGGTCAGGGGCTGGTGAAGTGCCCCGGGGTGTCTGGCGGCCCGCGCTACGAGTCTTTCACGATGCCGAACAGTCGCAGCGTGCCCTGGAACGCCTGGACGCTCACCTCCGGGTCGTAGCGCCTGAAGAGCGCTTCCTGTTTCTTGCGGTCTGAGGGCGGCATGGCGTCGAGAATGAGCTGGCGCTCCTGCATGATCTCCCTCCCCATCCGCTCCGTGACAAAAACGAAAGTGATCGGCCAGTAGAGCCCATTGCTCTGCCGCAAATGAAAGCGCGGCATCGCGGGGCGAATCGCTTCGGTGCTGTAGCTTTTCATGATGGTTTCGGGGTCCGTTGGTCTAACCTTCATTCATAACTCATCACGGCCCCGACCGACTTGACTCAAATCACGCCAACGAGTTTTTGGCGCCGGAAACACCCTCAGCGGGTCGAAGAATCATGCCCGAGCCTCGACCCAGTTGATGAGTCCCTCGATCGTGCGAAAGTCGTCCGAAGCACGTGCCACTGCGACATCACTCATTTCCGTCCACATTCGCACCAAGGCATTGCCAGGCCCGATTTCAAGAACGACGTCAGGCTGCATTTCCTGCACGGCTCCAAGACAGCGCTCCCAGTCCAGCGGCGTGCAGATTTGTCGCGCGAGGGCCGCCAGTGCATCGTCTGTGGTTCGGGCCGAGCGACCATCAATGGCACTGAGCACCGGGAAAGCCAGGCGCACCGATCGATGAGCCTTCAGCATCAAGGCGAACGTGTCCGCCGCGGCGGCCAGCATGGGCGTGTGGGACGGCGTGGTGACACCAAGACGCACAACACGGCCTGCGCCCTGGTCTTCGGCAAGAAGCTGCGCCCGCGCCAAACCTGCCGCGGCACCACCCAGCACAAAATGATCCGGCCCATTGCGAATCGCCACCACCAACCCGCACACGCTGGCGATTGCTTCGACGGCGGGCAAGTGCAGCCCGATGACCGCCAGCAAGCCCGCCGGCCCACTGACGCACGCGTCCATCAGCTTCGCCCGTTCGGCGCACAAGGCCACGCCCGCTTCGGCCGGAAAGGCACCTGCGGCGCAGCAGGCGGCCATCTCTCCGAGGGAGTAGCCGGCTACGCACACCGGACGCGGCAAATGGGGCTGCAATTGCTGCCACACGCTCATCTGCCAGGCAAAGATCAATGGCTGAGCAAGCCGGTTCGGTTGCAGGTCGGATGCCGTCAGCACCCCAGCCTGCCAGATTGACGGGATGGCCTCTGCGAGACGGGTCGCCAGCTCTGGCGACGCGCGCTCCCGCAACTGGGCGAAATGCTCCGGCTGCTGGCCGCCCTGTCCGCTGAAAAGAATGGCAAGTCGCATGGGCGGGCTCACAATCCCTCAAGAAAAAGGGTGACGCCAAGCAGGTCGGCACTGCCGCCGGGGCTGAGCCGGCGGGCCACGAAGCGGGTATGAATCGCTCTCGCGCGTGACTCCCAGTCTGCCGCCAGCACGCCGCCTTCCGAAAGAAATTCGCAGGCGAGGCGCTGGGCGAAAGCAAGCCCTTCCGCGCCACCGCGCCACAACAAATTGGTGTCATCAAGGCGTGCGACAAGGGCGAATAGACACTGGATGGCCGCCAGCTCCGGCTCGCCGGTGGCATCAAGCGCTGCACGATAGGCCGGCAGGCCGATCTCCAGCACTGCCGGAAATCCGTCGGCGGCTTCCTGCCGGGCGCCCCCGCAGCCGTAAAGACGAGTGACCTCCGCCCCATGGCTGCGCGCAGCCGGATTCGCGGCGCCGAGGATTGCGTCAGCCCAGCGCTGCGTCACTGCCGCGCACACGGCTTCGGCCGACACGTGTCCACCTTCCGCAGCAAGGGCGCCCGCTGCGGCACACAGCAAGCCGATGTTGAAAATTGCCCCCCGGTGCGTATTGATGCCGCCAGTCGCGGCCAGCATTTTCGCCTCGGCCGCTACACCGAGCCGGCGCAGCGCCTCGAAGTCGGGTGCGGTGGCCCCCAGGCGGGTGATTTCGGGAAAATATCCGCGAAGGGATTGCAAGCTGCGCAGGAAAGTCCGGAAATCCATGTCCCCGTGGCTGCCGGAATCCGCAGGGCTGACCAGGCCGGGCTTGGGAGACAGCGCGACCTCCCGGTAGAGGGCCCGCACGGCCAGACTGCCGATCCGGGCAGCGCTGCCGTCGGCAAAACACGGGGTGGGCTGGACATTACCGAGCACACGGGCAAGAACTTCAGACATGCAGGATTTCCTCCTCGAACTGTGCCATCAGCACCGAAATGGGCAGCATTCCAACATCAACCTCGCCTTTCACCAGCACCTGCATGTCCGGCTTGTCCTGCGCCGCCGCCAGCTCGCGCCACGCCACCGCGCAGCCATCCGGAAAGCGGATCTCTCCGTCGAGGCCACATGAAATACTCGCGGCGGCCTCGGAGAGTGCGGCCAGGCACTCGCGCATCTGCTCAGCAGAACGAATGTCGCAGATCAGATCCACATCCGACCCGACATGGCGATACTCCAGACCGCTAAGCGTCTCCCAGGCCAGCGAGCCGTAAACCCCGACCTGGATACGATGCTCGGCCAGCCGTCTGTCCAGGGCCGCCAACGGCGCTGCCACCGATTCGCCCAGGCGCCCGAGGCAGTCGCGAATGCCGAGAGGCGCCCTCACCCCAAGTACATCAGCCCGCTTCACGAAACATCCGACGCGCCGCCGACCCTCGCTGGCCGCCGGCAGGGTCAGGCCGAGGAGAAGTGCGTCGGAACCGGCCACCTGGCGTGCAACCACCAGGGGGCGGCCGCGCACGATCCAGCCCATCACCCGGGCTGACAACTCTTCATCCGCGATGCCGCAGTGAAAACGAACCGCCGCTCCGGGCCGCACGTAGGCCAGATCGTGTCGACGCATCTCGCTCACCTCAGGCTGCCAGCACGGCGGCCACGGTTTGCGCAGCGAGGCTCCGCCCCCCGCGCTCCCGTCCGGCGTCCATCCGACCATCGACGAGCAGGCCTTTGGCAACCCGTTGATCCAGCGCGGACTCCAGCAGTGCTGCGGTCGGCGCATCCCAGATCGCCTCGAGTGCGCCCATGCTCAGGTAGTTCTCGGCCCCCGGTGCAAAGGTCGGCGAGCTGCCGGCAAGTTCTACCAGGCGCTCATGGGCAATCTTGGTCACCCGGGCCATGGCTTTGAGGTCCATCACCCGCACCTGGGCATCGGCCAGCGCGTAGGTCTTGTCGGCCATCAGCCCGAAGGACAGGAAGCCACCGCTGACCGCCTCGCCCGTTACCAGCGCGACGCTGACATGCCCCTGCCGACGCGCCAGATCAACGCAGCGGGCCAGGTGTGCAAGGCTGCCGTTGAGACACAGCAGCTCTTCTGCCCGCGAAAGGGCCTGCCCCTTGGTATCGACCAGGAAGACGATCGGCCGCCCGGGGTGCTGGTCAACGATGTCGAGGATGCGTCCGGCCAGGCCAAGGGCGATGTCGTGGCCGATGGCCGCCGCATCCGTGGTGCCCAGCACGGCAACGGTGCTGCTGGAGGTCTGGGCGGTACCGGCAATCAACTGGCCGAAAGTGCCCACTTCGTGCCCGGCGGGAAACAGGGCGTTGAGAATCTCGATGAGCTTCATGCTGGTAATCCTTTCTTGACGGCGACCAGGCTATCCCGGTCCATGAGCGATACCTCGGCAGGCCTGGCCATGCCCATGGCGGCCCAGACCTCGAGACCGTCCCGCATGCCGGCGAAACGTTCGCGTCGTTGCGTCAGACGTTTCTGTTCGGTGCGCAGTGCGCTGCTGCCGGGGGCCGGCTCGGTCAAGCCGGCGAGCAGGTCAATCGTGCTTTGACGAAAGCTTGCAGCATCGTCTTCCACGAGCTCGGCACAGTCTCCGGTGAGATAGCGGTGCTTGCCGCCGGTCACCCGCCATACGAGGGCGCGATCCTTGGAGTCGAACTCCTCGACTCCCGCAACCGTCTCGATGACTTCGGGGCCGGACAAGGCAAGACGCCCTTCCTCCGACATGACAATGGCCGAACACAGGCGCGATACGATGCCCATGCCGCCGAATGCACCACAACTGCCCCCGACAAGGGCAATGACCGGCACGCCGGCGGCGCGGGTGTCGAGCACCGCACGCATGATCTCGGAAATGGCGATCAGGCCTGCGTTGGCCTCATGCAGACGAACACCACCGGAATCCACCATGAAGACCACGGCGGCAGGCCGCTCCACAATCGCTCGACGAAGCAGTCCCACGATCTTGGCGCCGTGGATTTCTCCCACCGCCCCGCCCATGAACTGCCCCTCCTGGGCGATGAGCAGTACTGGCTTGCCACCCAGTTGACCGCTACCGACGATTACGCCGTCGTCAAAAGCACCTGGGATACCCAGGACGGCGAGGTGAGGACTCGGCTGGGAGACCTCCGGCGGCAGAAACTCCCGGAAGCTGCCGGCGTCCAGCAATTGAGCCACCCGGCTGCGAGCGCTGGCCTCGAAGTAGCTATGGCGCAAGGCCAGTTGGGTATGGACTGGAGCGTTCATTGGGCACCTCCGGTGTAGTCGCCAAGGGCTTGGGCCAGGCGCAGGGTGACGACCGCCGGGGTCGCCCCCATGTCGTTGATGGCGATGCGGGTGCCGCCCACCGGATGGCGGGAGGCGAAGTCGGCGATGACGGCTTCCCAGATCTTGCCGAAGCCGCGGGCCGAGGTCTTGATCGACACCGTGCAGGCGTCGGCTTCATCCCCCGGACGGATCAGGATTTCCATGTTGCCTGAACCGACCACGCCACACAGGGCGGCGCCGGCAGCGGGTCTGGCAGGATGGGCAGTAAAACGGAATTCGAGGTTTTCCATGGCGATCACCAGTTGCGGAAGCGGGTCGGAGGCGCGTAGAGGCCTCCGGACCAACGCACGAGGTCTTTGACGGAACGGGCCGCGAGCAGGTCGCGATTGGCCCGGCGGGGGTCGATGCCGAGGTCTTCGGCGCGGCGGATGATGCCGCGCTGGCGCAGCTGCTCGACCATCTTGCGGTCGCGCGCCATGCCTACGGGGGTGAAGCCGGCGACGCCGCGAATGGCCTGCTCGCGCTCTTCCGGCGTACGGCACAGGAGCAGGTTGGCAATCCCCTCCTCCGTGACGATGTGGGTCACGTCGTCGCCATAGATCATGATCGGCGGCAAATCCATGCCCATGCTTTCCTTGAGCTTCCAGGCATCCAGCTCTTCGACGAAGACCGGCGCCATGTGCTCGCGGAAGGTTTCCACCATCTGCACCACCAGCTTGCGACCGCGGATCGCGTCCGGTCCGCCGGCTTCGCGCCCGGCCTTGAGCCAGGCCGGCGAGGCGTGGCGTCGGCCGTGCGGATCGGACCCCATGTTGGGAGCCCCGCCAAATCCGGTGATGCGCCCCAGCGTTGCCGTCGAGCTGTTGCCGGCCAGGTCGATCTGCAGGGTGGAACCAATGAACATGTCGCAGGCGTAAAGGCCGGCGGTCTGGCTGAAGGCCCGGTTGGAGCGCATGCTGCCGTCGGCACCGGTGAAGAAGATGTCCGAACGGGCGGCAATATAGTTCTCCATGCCGACTTCGGAGCCGAAGCTGTGGATCGACTCGACACAACCCGATTCGATGGCCGGAATCAGCGTCGGATGTGGATTCAGCGCCCAGTGGGTGCAGATCTTGCCCTTCAGGCCCAGCTCCGTGGCGTAGGTCGGGAGCAGCAACTCGATGGCGGCGGTGTCGAAGCCGATGCCGTGGTTGAGTCGCTTGACGCCGTACTCGGCGTAAATGCCTTTCAGGGCCATCATCGCCATCAACACCTGCACGTCGGTGATCTGTGCCGGGTCACGGGTGAATAGCGGCTCGATGTAGTTGGGGCGCGGCGCAACGACGTAAAAATCCACCCAGTCGGCCGGCACATCGACCCGCGGCAACTTATCCACCAGCTCATTCACCTGGGCGATCACGATGCCACCTTTGAAGGCCGTAGCCTCGACGATGGCCGGTGTGTCTTCGGTGTTGGGGCCGGTGTATAGATTGCCGGCAGCGTCGACAGCCTGGGCGGCAATCAGGCAGACGTTCGGTGTCAGGTCGACAAAGTAGCGCCCGAACAGCTCCAGGTAAGTGTGGATGGCTCCAATCTCGATCTGCCGATCCTGCACCAGGCGTGCCAGTCGGCCGCCCTGCGGGCCGGAAAAGGAGAAGTCGAGCTTGCTGGCAATACCCCGCTCGAACAGATCGACGTGGCTCGCCAGCGCCAGCACCGACTGCACCATGTGAAGGTCGTGGAGGCGTTCCGGATTGCAGTCGGCGAGCGCTTCAGACAGAAAGTCGGCCTGCTTCTGGTTATTGCCTTCAAGGCACACCCGGTCGCGGGGCTCGATCACCGCTTCGAGCAGCTCTTTGATTCGGGGCGTCGCGATTCGGCGTTCAAAACCGAGGCTTGCCGCCCTCTCCAGTCGGCGCTGGCGCCCCTGGCGACGGCTGTCCCAGGCGCGGATGGGGTTGGGAGCGTTCATGGCATCTCCTGTGATGTTGTAAGTTGGAGCCGGGACTAGCCGACGATGGCTTTGGTAGCCAGGAACAGAACCGAGGGCCCCATCAGGCAACCAAGGCCGGTGTGGAAGGTGGCCACCAGGGCACCGTAGGGCACGAGACGCCGGTCAGTTGCTGCGAGACCCGCCGACACGCCACTGACCGTGCCGGCGAGACCACCGAAGACCATGGCCGAGCGAGGGTTGTTGAGACCCATGAAGCGGGCCAGGGCGGGCGTGAACACCATCACCATGATGGCCTTGATGAGGCCGGTGGCGATGGACAGGGCCATCAGGTCAGAACTCGCACCGATGGCTGCGCCAGTGACCGGGCCAACGATGTAGGTGACGGCACCGGCACCGATGGTGGTCATGGCCACCGCATCGGTATAGCCCATCGACCAGGCCACACTGGCCCCGACAACGAAGGGGATGAGGGTGCCCAGCAGCAGGGCCATCACGCCGACCAGGCCGGCTTTTTTGGCTTCATCGACGTGCACCTCGAATGCCGTCGCGACGATGGCAAAGTCCCGCATCATCGCGCCGCCCATCAGGCCGATACCGGTAAAGATCTTGAGATCCGCGAGCCCTTTGCTGCCGCCAGTCTGGATACCGCCCCAGTACGCAAGGCCCAGGCCGATGACGATGGCGATGGCAGACCCGTGCACTCGACCAAAAGTGAGATATCGGGATAGGTGGACCGAGATCCACATGACGATGCCGACAAAGGCGAAAGCAGTCACGAGGGGGTTTTCGCGCAGGGCGTGTTCAATCATTTCCATGGTTGTTCTCCGTGTGGGTCAGTCAGGTTTCGTCAGCAACAGTGCCGACCTGCCAGGTGCTGTCCTGATTCTTCGGTCCGGTGCGATTGATGAGCGCGATCACGCATGCGCAAAGAGTCACTGCGCCAAGCGCGGAGATAAGCGCCACAGGGCCACCCTTCAGGGCTGCAACCACGTTTTGCTGGGCCGCCATGGCGACCACGACCGGGATGTACATCGCGGCCCAGAAGCCGACGCCCGCCTCCGTGGTATCCGGCATCAGGCCACGTTTGTGCAGATAAACCCGTACGGCGATAAGCAGCATCATCGCAATGCCGACACCGCCGACGTTTGCCTTGACACCAATGAGACTGCCAAGCAGGTCGCCTATATAGACGCCGAGCAAGTGGCAGGCAGCCAGGATGGCTGTTCCGTAAATAATCATTTGATTCCTCCTATTACGTGGTTTGGACACCGGGATGAGTTGTCAGGGGCTTCTTCAAGAGCCTTCAATTAACTAAGCTCACAAACTGCGCTTATGTATTCATAAACTTTGTTTGTGTATACAAGAATAATCCACGTGGACACAAAGTCAAGGGCTTTGTATAGTTAAAAACAGGAGGTAAACATGGACACACAAATCCCCGCGCCACACCGGCGCCCCGGACAGCTTGGAGAAGAGATTGAGGAACGTATCGTCACCGGCGTTTACCCGCCAGGCATGCATCTGGACGAACAGGAGCTGGCCGCTGCGTTCGGGGTATCGCGCACCCCGATCCGTGAAGCGCTTATTCAGCTGGCGTCCATAGGTCTGGTTGAAATCCGTCCGAGGCGTGGTGCCACGGTGCCGGAGATGAGTGCCGACCGCCTGTGTGAGATGTTTGAGGTGATGGCCGAACTGGAGTCGATGTGCGGGCGTCTCGCCGCCCGGCGCATCCTGCCCGCTGAACAAGCTCGACTCAAGGAAGCCCACCTGGCCTGTGAGGCGGCCCGGGATGCGGGCAAGCACGACTTCTATTACCAACTCAACGAGGTATTCCACCGCTGCATCTACGACGCAAGTCACAACGAATTTCTGGCCGAGCAGGCCACCGCCTTACATCGCAGACTGCGACCGTACCGGCGCCTGCAACTCAGGGTGCGCAACCGGATGGCGTCCTCTTTCACGGAACACGCGAACATTGTGGAAGCGATTAATGCAGGCCGCAGCGAGGATGCAGCAGCGTTGCTGCGCAGCCACGTCGTAGTTCAGGGAGAACGCTTCACCGACCTTGTCGCCACGCTGCGTCAGATGAATTCACCCTCAGAGCCGGCGCCGGCCGGCGCCCTCTGAAAGTGTTGCCCAGGCTGCTGCGCAACCGCGCAGCGGGCCTAGGGGCAAACCCGGCGCCAGCCCTCGGCGCCAGACACGCGCCTATTTCCTGGCCCTCTTCAGCAAGCAGAAGATGACTTCATGCAGTTCGTCGTCATCGTGAATCTCTGCGGCAAAGGCGTCACAGGCGGATTCATCCACCAGAACCCGCTCGGCGAGCACCAGGAAATCCGACAGTTTCTCGGGATCATGCAGTTGCCCCACGGCAATCCGGAAAGCCAGCCTGCTCGGTACGCAATACCAGATGTCGTAATAGAGATCGATGAGCCCGACGCAGGGAATCATCGGCAGACGTTCGGCCAACTGGCGAATGAACTCGGGGTCTGGCCCGTAACTGATAAGGTTGTCCAGCTCGCTGCGGACATCCGCGCTTTGAGCGTCCAGCCAGACGGCGGTTGAAGCAGTCATTGGAGGTGTTGAGTTGTGCCCAGCCGCAAGGATACCGGTGCCGGCCGGGGCTGCATCGCACCGAGCCCTTGCCCCGGTTCATTTCGAATATCTGCCCCACCCACCCGGTGGATCGGGCGGTTCCGTGGCGCGTCCAGGAATAAATTTAACGGGATTCCGTCCGTAAAAAGAGGGGCCATTCAAAACTACAGCCCCGCCTCCCGATGCGCCGTCTTGCCCTGACCCTGCTCCTGACATTTTTCTGCAGCCCAGGCTTTGCGGACAACTGCGACAGGCTGCCCAACCCGTCGGTCAGCCTCACGCTGCACGAAGAACCCATCAGCCTTGATACACGCACCAGCATCAGAACCCTCACGCTGCTTGGCCCCCTTCCCATGCGGCCAGGGAAACACGTCCTGGGGCTCACGAGGGGCACCGCGACGGTCCGGTTTGAAACACGCATGGCCGCGTATGTGGATCCGACCGGGCAGTGGGAATGCGCCAGCCCGCACATCACCGTGAGCTATGGCTTCAGCCCCATGACCGTCTACGTTGCCAGGGAGTTTCCGGAGGGGAGCTGTGCCTACCGGGAAATCTATCAGCATGAAATGCGCCACGTTCGCGCCTACCAGACGCACCTCAAGCACATCGAACAACGTCTTGCCGACACCCTCAATGAGCGCTTTGCATCTGCCAGCCCCTGGCGCGGCCCGCGCGGTCAGGCGAGCGCCAGGCTGCAACAGGAGCTCGAAGCGCGTTGGGCGCCTTACGTCAAACGCGAGATCAACAAGGTCGACGCCGCCCAGGCCCTCATCGACACGCCCGAGGAGTACGCCCGCGTCGCCGCGAGCTGCGGCGGTGAAATCAGGAAAATCACTCGCTGAGCGAACTGCCGGGTATTTCCAGGCAACTAGCGCTGCGGAGCAGCAATGCATTTTTCCAGCTGACTTTTCGGCGCCCGCTGAATTCGCCGAAGCAGTTCGACCGACACGTCACGCACTTTATGGCGCAGGCGTAGCTCATCCTCTAGGCGCAACAGAAGGCTCGCCGCCATCTCTGCGTCCGCCAGCGCGCGGTGGTAGCGGCCGGCAACCGGCAGCTTCGCGTACTCGACCAGAGCGCCGAGCTTGTGGCTCGGTGCAAGCGGAAAAATCCGGCGCGACAGCAGCAATGAACAGACGAAATCCTGCTTCCTGGCCCGCTGAATTCGCGCCAGCTCGGCATCCCAGAACCTCGAATCGAACGACGCGTTGTGGGCAACCAGCGGGTAGTCGCCGACAAAATCGGACACCTCCCGCATCACCTCTGCCACCGGCGGCGCGCGGCGAATCATGGCGTCGGAAATCCCCGTGAGGGCCTCGATGTACGACGGAATGCGGACTCCGGCATTCATGAGGCTCTGGTAGCGGTCGACGACCTTGCCGTTCTCCAGGAGCACCGCGGCAATCTCCGTCGCCCGGTCACCCTGGGCCGGCGACAAGCCCGTGGTTTCGAAGTCGATTACTGCAACAATCTCCATTACTCGTCCTATCGCTGAATGCCACAGGGCCGACGCACTCATCGCGCCTAAAAACCCGGCAACCGGATCCTGCACACGGATGCCGCGCGTCGGCAAGGGCGTGCTCGGCCACCGTGTTCGTGCCGCCCTTCAGAAGCCAGCGCTTCCCGTAGCAGCGGTTCAGGCTTGCTCCCGGACTGGCCAAGAATTCGCGCAAGGTCCGGTGCGAAAAAACCGGCGCAGAAAGCAGAAAAGCCCCGATTTCTCGGGGCCTTTCTGCTGATGCTTTGGCGGAGAGTGAGGGATTCGAACCCTCGATGCAGGTTTGTGCCCGCATGCTCCCTTAGCAGGGGAGTGCCTTCGACCTCTCGGCCAACTCTCCGCAACAGCCGCGCATTATAGGTAACACACGGCTCTAGAGCAAATTATTTTTTAAGCCTGATCGAGGCCAAAAGCGCGGTGCAGCACGCGAACGGCCAGTTCCAGGTATTTCTCGTCGATGGCGACGGAAATCTTGATCTCGGAGGTGGAGATCATCTGGATGTTGATGCCCTCTTCGGCAAGGGTGCGGAACATGCGGGAGGCGACACCCGGGTGGGAGCGCATTCCGACGCCGACGATGGAAACCTTGGCCATCGTGCGGTCGCCGCGGATTTCGCGGGCGCCGATGTGGGACTGGACGTCTTCGAGGATCTTGACGGCCTTGTCGTAGTCGGGACGATTCACCGTGAACGAGAAGTCCGTGGTGCCGTCATGGCCGACGTTCTGGATGATCATGTCCACATCGACATTGGCATCGGCAACCGGCCCGAGGATCTGGTAGGCGATGCCCGGCTTGTCGGGAACGCCCAGCACGGTGATCTTGGCTTCGTCGCGGTTGAAGGCAATGCCGGAGATGATCGGCTGTTCCATGTTGTTCTCTTCCTCAACGGTAATCAGGGTTCCTTCGCCTTCCTCCTGGAAGCTGGAAAGAACCCGAAGCTTTACTTTGTACTTGCCGGCGAACTCCACCGAGCGGATCTGCAGCACCTTGGAGCCGAGGCTGGCCATTTCCAGCATCTCTTCAAAGGTGATGGTGTCCAGCTTGCGGGCTTCCGGCACGACACGCGGGTCGGTGGTGTAAACACCATCCACGTCGGTGTAGATCTGGCACTCGTCCGCCTTGATCGCGGCAGCCAGCGCAACACCGGTGGTGTCCGAGCCGCCACGGCCGAGGGTTGTGATGTTGCCCTCCTCGTCCACGCCCTGAAAACCGGCCACGACCACCACCGAACCGGCATCGAGGTCGCGCCGGATGTTTTCTCCGTCGATGTCGAGAATGCGTGCCTTGGTGAAGGAGTCGTCGGTGAGGATGCGCACCTGACCACCGGTGTAGCTGCGGGCATTGACTCCGGCTTCCTGGAGCGCCATGCACAACAGGCCAATAGTGACCTGCTCGCCGGTGGAGATCACCACGTCGAGTTCGCGGGGGCTGGGGTTGGCACTGATTTCCTTGGCCAGACCGATCAGCCGGTTCGTCTCGCCGCTCATCGCGGACAGGACGATTACCATCTGGTGTCCCTGGGCATGGAACTTCGCGACCCGCTGGGCCACGTTCTTGATCCGTTCGGGGGTTCCGACGGAAGTGCCGCCATATTTCTGAACTATGAGCGCCATCTTGACTTCTAAGAAGATGTTGATGTGGAAAACGCGTGATCTTATCGGATTATGCGAATTCTTGCAGCAGCGCGATTTTTCCGGGGCATGTGAATCAGGTCACGCTCAGACCGTGTGGAAAACACTAACCCATACAAATACGGCGTTGTATCTGTTGCGAGTAGTAATCTATACTTTCTGGCATATAACGAAAGTTATAGAAGAAACCTGCGGCCAGGCCGTAATAGCCAACAGAGTCAAACCCTTGAGGAAGCCAACATGAAAACCACCGAAAAAGTTGATGTACGTGAAATCCGTCGCAAGCTGGGCATGAACCAGTCCCAGTTCTGGTCGAAGATCGGCGTGACCCAGAGCGGCGGTTCCCGCTACGAGAGCGGTCGCAACATTCCGCGCCCGGTGCAGGCCCTGCTCCGTCTGGTGCATATCGAACAGGTCGATATCTCCAAAATCAAGAAGGACGACGTGGAAGTGGTCGAATACCTGAAGGCCACCAACCCGGAACTCTTCAAGACCCTTAAAAAGGAAGCCCGCGCCAAGCGCAAGGAACGCGTCGCGCACTGAGCCGACGGCAGCATGTCTGTCAGGGGCTGACCGTCACGGCCAGCCCGCCGGCGCCAAGTTTCGCCCTCACCGTGCGCGCAATCGTCTCCAGCTCGTCCGGCGCAAGTTGCTGCAGATGTGTGGCTTCCGGCTGAAACGATGGCCGCGCGACGCCGTACAGAAGCACGCCCTTCAGCGCTGCGCTTCCGGCGTATTCCAGCATTTCCAGGTAATGGTCGATCTGTTCCTGCGACGGCAACTGCCCGTCCCAGCGAAACAGGCAGGTCTGCACCCAGGTCGGGCACAGGGATGCGCACAGGGCGAGACGCCTGGCGTGGGTGTGCGGATCCACATCGATGCCGTTGATGCGCGCGATGTCGGCTGCGCTGCCTGCATCAAACTTGAACCACACTTCTCCTCCCGCCGCCGCCAGATGCTGCAGCGCCGTCTGCACGTAGGGCCGGTCGACCAGGCTGCCGTTGGTAATCAGACGGATCGGCACCGCGTCGAGCCCCGCCGCGTTGCGAATCAACACCACCTTGTCGACGATTTCTGCAAAGGCCTTGCTGCCCGTCGGTTCGCCATTGCCTGAAAAGGCAATGTCGCGGATGACCCGCGCCTCCGGCGGCACCCGCTCTTGCATGAAACGGCCATGGAGCAGTTCGTCGAGAAACCCCTTCAGCTCGGCTTCAAGCAGCGCCAGGTCGATATCGGGCGCCGCGCCACGCACCAGGCCGGGCACCTGGCAATAGGCGCAGTGCCAGTTGCAGGCGTTGTTCGGGTTCAGGTTGATGCCCACCGACACGCCGCCAGCACGCCGCGACACGACCGGGTAGATATAGGTCATCGCGCTGAAGCTGCGATTGTGATCGGTCACGGTCAGCATCTGCGGTGGCTGGATCATGCTGTGGTCGAGGTCCAAAAACGAGGTGCGTATAATATCGAAATCTTCTTTGCTACCCGGTGCTCCCATGCGTATTACGCGCCGCCTGGAATTCGACGCGGGTCACCGCATCCCCGACCACGCCAGCCAGTGCCGTCACCTCCACGGCCACCGCTACGCGCTGGAAATCACCCTGTCCGGCGAGCTCATCGAGACCGAAGGCTCGCCGGCCCGGGGCATGCTCATTGATTTCGGCGACGTGAAGGCGATCGCCAAGCAGCACATCGTCGACATCTGGGATCACGCCTTCCTGGCCTATCGCGGCGACACCGCCGTCGTGGACTTCCTGCAAGGCATGCCGGGCCACAAGACGGTTCTGCTCGACGTGATTCCCACCGCCGAGAACCTCGCCGCCGAGGCCTTCCGTATTCTCGAGCCGCTATATACAGGGATATACAGGGATCAGTTGCGCCTTGAACGGGTGCGCCTCTACGAAACCCCGAACTGCTGGGCCGACGCACTCCGTTCAGGACACGGCTAAGCCTTCTGCACGGCCTGGACAACCCGCAGCTCAAGGCTGGCCAGCCCGTCCACGGCCGCTTCGATCACTTCCCCCGGCTTCACCGGCCCGACGCCTTCCGGCGTGCCGGTGAAGATCAGGTCGCCCGGCTCCAGACGAAAATAAGCCGACAGCCTGGCTACGATCTCCGCCACCGACCAGATCATGTCTGCCAGATCGCCATGCTGGCGCGCCTCGCCGTTCACCTTGAGCCAGACCGGCGCCGCCGCCGGGTGGCCGCTGCGTTCAACCGGCACCAGCGGCGCAACAGGCGCCGAATGATCAAAAGCCTTGGCAGCCTCCCACGGCTGCCCCTTGCTCTTCAGAGCCCCCTGCAGGTCGCGGCGGGTCATGTCGAGGCCGACGGTGTAGCCCCACACGTGATCCAGCGCCTGCGCCACGGGGATGTCGGCCCCGCCGCGGCCAATCGCCACAACCAGCTCCACTTCATGGTGCAAATCCTGCGTCGCCGAAGGATAGATCAGTTCGCCAAGCGTGCCTGGCCGCACCGGTACGACCGCGTCAGCCGGCTTGCAGAAGAAGAATGGCGCCTCGCGCGTCGGATCGCCCCCCATCTCCCGCGCGTGGGCCGCGTAGTTGCGCCCCACGCAGTAGATTCGCCTTACCGGGAACACACCCTCGCTGCCCGCAACCGGCAACACCGGAACGGGCGCCTGTTCAATCACGTAATCGGTCATTGCAACTCCATCCAAAAACACCGGGGTTCGTATGATGACCAAAGAGCCGGCCGAGGGCCAGAGCAAACTTGCGGTAACCGGCTACCACCTGCCCACTGCCCCGCGCCGCCACACTCGACGCGTTGTTCCCGATAACCCACACACGCAAATGGAGACAGGCATGGCCAAGAAAATCCTGATGATCTGCGGCGATTTCTGCGAAGACTACGAAACCATGGTGCCCTTCCAGGCCCTGCTGGCGGTTGGTCACACCGTGCACGCCGTGTGCCCTGACAAAAAGGCCGGCGACAGCATCGCCACCGCCATCCACGACTTCGAAGGCAACCAGACCTACACCGAGAAACGCGGCCACAACTTCACCCTCAACGCCACCTTCGCCGACATTCGCGCCGAAGACTACGACGCGCTGGTCATTCCGGGCGGCCGTGGCCCCGAATACCTGCGCCTGTACCCGGCCGTGATCGCTGCCGTGCAGCATTTCTTCAGCGCGGGCAAACCCGTCGCCGCAGTCTGTCACGGCGCCCAGTTGCTGGCCGGTGCCCGGGTTCTGGAAGGTCGAACCTGCTCCGCCTATCCGGCCTGTCAGGCCGAGGTCGAGCTGGCCGGAGGCACTTACGCCAATATTCCGGTGGATCAGGCCATCACCGACGGAAACCTCGTCTCGGCGCCCGCCTGGCCGGCCCACCCGGCCTGGATTGCCCAGTTCCTCACCCTGCTCGGCACCAGGATCAGCCTCTGATCCGGCGCCGGCGCCCACGCCGGCACAAAGCCCCCGCAGCACCTACAATGGTCCGGCGGGGGCTTCCCCGTTTTTTGAGCGCCCGACGATGTGCCAGATCTTCATCAACGCCGCCCCGGATCTCTACGCCACCCGCAGCCGCTCCATCCGCCTGCACGGCGTCGCCACCAGCCTGCGCCTCGAAAACCTGTTCTGGCAGGTGCTCGAAGAAATCGGCGAGCGCGACGCTCTGAGCGTACCGCAGCTGCTCGGCCGGCTCTACGACGAACTCTCGGCAAGTGGCCGACTCGACGAAAGCACGAACTTCACATCCTTCCTGCGTGTCTCCTGCCTGCGCTACCTGCAACTGCAACTGGCCGGCGGCATTCCCGCCGATCCCCGCGTCCCGATTCGCAGCCTCGACCCCGCCTGGGTACTGGCCGCCGAGCGACGCCCTTCAGCCTGAAAGAAGAACTATGATCGACCTGTATTACTGGACCACCCCCAACGGCCACAAGATCACCCTCTTCCTCGAAGAGGCCGGCCTGCCCTACACCATCCGGCCGATCAACATCGGCAAGGGCGACCAGTTTCAGCCGGATTTCCTGCGCATCGCACCGAACAACCGTATCCCCGCCATCGTCGACCGCAGCCCGAGCGGCGGAGGCGAGCCGATTTCGGTGTTCGAATCCGGCGCCATCCTGCTCTACCTCGCCGAAAAGACCGGCCGCTTCCTGTCTGCCGACGTCCGCACGCGCATCGACGCCCTGCAGTGGCTGTTCTGGCAAATGGGCGGTCTGGGCCCGATGGCCGGGCAAAACCACCACTTCACCCAGTACGCCCCCGAACCGGTTCCCTACGCCATCGATCGTTACGTCAAGGAAACCGCACGCCTCTACGCCGTGCTCGATCGCCGCCTTGCCGACCGCGACTTCATCGCCGGCGCCGACTACTCCATCGCCGACATGGCCTGCTACCCATGGATCGTCTCCCATCACAAACAGCGCCAGAACCTCGATGACTTCCCCGGCATCAAGCGCTGGTTCGAGAGCATCCGGCAGCGTCCGGCCACCATCCGCGCCTACGCCCTGGCCGAGCAGGTCAATCCGGCCCAGCCCCCCATGAGCGACGAGGCAAAGAAAGTTTTGTTCGGCCAGGATGCAAGCACTGTCACCAAGCCGTGAACCGGGGCCGGGACGCGGAAGCCGGCTTCCGGTAAAATTAACCTTTATTTGAAGCCGCCTCTTTTTCCCGGGCCCAAGACCGCTTCACCTTTCACCCGGCCCGCGCCCCTCTCCCATGACTGCTCCCATCGAACGCTTCGACCAGCTTGATCTCCAGGCGCCGCTCCTCGCGACCCTCACCGAGATCGGCTACGAAACCCCCTCGCCCATCCAGGCCGCCTGCATTCCGCTCCTGCTTGCCGGCCACGACATCCTCGGCGAAGCCCAGACCGGCACTGGCAAAACTGCCGCCTTCGCGCTGCCCGCCCTCCACCGCGTTGACATCGCCAAGCGCAACCCGCAAGTGCTCGTCCTCGCCCCCACGCGCGAGCTCGCCATCCAGGTTGCCGAAGCCTTCCAGCGCTACGCCAGCAAGATGCCGGGCTTCCACGTGCTGCCGATCTACGGCGGCCAGAGCATGGTCGTCCAGCTGCGCCAGCTCCAGCGCGGCGCCCACGTCATCGTCGGCACTCCCGGCCGTGTCATGGACCACATGGAGAGAAAGAGCCTCAACCTCGAAAGCCTCACCACCCTGATCCTCGACGAAGCCGACGAAATGCTGCGCATGGGCTTCATCGACGACGTGGAATGGATTCTCGAGCGCATTCCGGCCGAACGGCAAACCGCCCTCTTCTCGGCGACCATGCCGGACGCCATCCGCCGGGTTGCCCACCGCTACCTGAACGATCCGAAGGAAGTGAAGATCAAGTCGGCCACGGCGACCGTCTCCACCATCCGCCAGCGTTTCCTGCAAATTGCCGGCCCGCACAAGCTCGACGCGCTGACCCGCATCCTTGAAGTGGAAGACGAATTCGATGCCGCCATCGTCTTTGTCCGCACCAAGACCGCCACCGTCGAACTCGCCGAAAAGCTTGAAGCCCGTGGCTACGCCGCCGCCTGCCTGAACGGCGACATGACCCAGCAGTTGCGCGAGCGTGTCATCGAGCAGCTCAAGAACAAAACCCTCGACATCGTCGTCGCCACCGACGTGGCGGCCCGTGGCATCGACGTGCCCCGCGTCAGCCACGTCATCAACTACGACATTCCGTACGACACCGAGGCCTACGTTCACCGCATCGGCCGCACCGGCCGCGCCGGCCGCGCCGGCAACGCGATCCTCTTCGTCGCCCCGCGCGAAAACCACCTGTTGCGCCAGATCGAGCGCGCCACGCGCCAGCCGATCGAAGCCCTCAAGCTGCCCTCCCGTGAAGCCGTCGCCGACAAGCGCGTCGCCTCCTTCCGCCAGCAGGTTAGCGAAGTGCTCGAGTCCGAAGACCTGAGCTTCTTCCTCAACGTGATCGCCGGCATGGAAGAGAACAACGAGTCGGACATCCGCGAAATCGCCGCCGCGCTCGCCTACCTGGCCCAGAAGGATCGCCCGCTGCAGATGCCGGACTCCGGCAAACCCGATTTCGCCCAAATGTCCGCTTCCGGCAAACCGGATCCGCGCCCCCCGCGTGAAACGCGCGAGCCCCGCGAAAACCGCGGTGAAATCCTCGAGCGTCGCCGCGACTACGCTGAAGGCCGCCTGGCCCGCTATCGCATCGACGTGGGTCGCGAGCACATGGCCAGCCCGAAGGACATCGTCGGCGCCATCGCCAACGAGGCCGGCATCGAAAGCCGCTTCATCGGCCAGATCAACCTGTTCGAGGACTACAGCACCGTCGAACTGCCCGCTGATCTCTCCAACGAGGTGATCCAGATCCTGCGTCGCGCCCGCGTGCGTCAGCAGGCGCTGAACATCCGCCTCGCCAGCCCCGAGGAAGCCAGTCGCGAACGGGGCGGCGGCAGCCGTGGCGCAGGCCCGAAGAAGCCGTTCCGCAAGGAAGGCGGCTTCGATCGCCCGGCGGGTGGCTTCGGCAAGCCCCCGCGCAAGCCCAGGTCCTGAGCAAGGGGGCTCTGCGCCCCTGCGGATGTTGACCATTTCAGGGGAGCGCTTGCGTTCCCCTGATTTACTTGTGGATCAGCGCACCCTAGCTCAACCCAAGCTCATCGACGATCCGCTGCAAGGCTTCAAAACAGCGGAGATCAATGGCCTGCCCCACTTCCGAGCCCATGATCTCCAGCGTTTTGGCCACCGGCATCGCCCCACGGTAAGGCCGTTCGGCGGTGATCGCATCAAAGATGTCGGCGGTGGTGATGATCCGGGTTTCCAGCGAAATGGCCTCCCCGGAGATTCCCCGCGGATAGCCTTTGCCATCCAGGCGCTCGTGGTGGGCGCCTGAAACAATTGCCATTTCCGTAAAAGCGCCGATACGCGACAGGATGTTCTCCGTGTATACGGCGTGCTGCCTCACCGCGGCCCATTCGGTTTCATCCAGCTTGCCCGGTTTGTCGAGAATGGCATTGCTGACGCCCAGCTTGCCCATGTCGTGGAGCAGCGAGGCGCGCTTGAGCCAGCGCCGCCGACGCGGCTCCAGCCCCAGCTCGGCGGCAATGCTGTCGGCGTACAGCGCAACGCGGGCGCTGTGGCCCGAGGTGTAAGGGCTTTTCGAATCGATCACCTCGCCAAAGGCCGCAGCGATCTCATCCAGGTAATCATCATCCAGGGGCACGACAAACCGCCCCGGCTCGAGCGCGAACACGGCCTGATCCAGGTCGGGCGCCGACAGGCGCTCCCAGAAAGCGGGGTCTTCCGCACAACGCCGGAATGCAGACACGACCGCGGGGTCGAACCACGAGCCGCTGCGGTCCTCCACCTCCCAGCCCGCCGCATCCGCGCCATCGGAAACATTGAACACATCCACCACCTGCGCCAGCAGGGCGATCCGCGAGGAAAGGGGAATCGCCTCTCCTTGCAGCCGCAGAGGGCGCCCGCCGCCGTTCCAGTGCTCGTCGAGGCTGTGGATGCCCATCGCCACACCCTCGCCAAAACGCAGCTGCCGCGCGATGTCCGCACCGCGGGTGCACCGGGTCTGGATCAATTCCTGGGCAATCTCGTCGCCACTCTGAATAATCCTGGCGAGCGCCTTGAAGCGCTCGGCAAGGCCTGCACCGAGGCCGGTATGGCCGATGACGAACTTCAAAACCTTGGGCAGACTGCCATTGACGGATTTGAAGTCACGCTTGAACACAAGGTCGTCACTCAGATACAGCTCGCAAATGCGTGCGGCGTTGCTGCTGCAGCCCAGGTCCTTGAGCAGCAGCGTGTAATAAAGCTCCCACAACTGCTCGTCGTTCAAACCCATTGCACGCCCCACGTGCATGCCGATCCAGCAGCAACGCACACAATGGCCTTCCGGCTGCCCTTCGGTGATATCAAGAGCGTGACTCAGGGCCCCGATCAGTTCCGACAACGTCAATCCACCCAACGACATCCGATTCCTCCACCCGCTTCGACAGTGCCTGCCGCCCATTCCGGGCGACAGCCGACGTCAGACTAACGGCATGACACTTGCAGACTGTAGAGCGGTGGGCAGACAGCTGCTGCCGTGCCGGGCACACACTTCCTTTCGTTAAGCGGGCCGTGCTCTGTTAAAATTTAAAGTTACAGTCATCATTTTGTAACAATACAAAACCATGTTCGGACGTCTCCTGCCCCAAGAGGGCCGTTTTTTTGACTACTTCAATAACCATGCCGAGCAAATCGTTCTAGGGGCCCAGGAACTCGCCGCCCTGATGGAAGACATGGGCAACGCGGAGAAACATATCGCCGCCATCGAGATAATCGAGGAAGCCGCCGACAAGATCACCCACGAAACCGTCGCCCAGGCTCACAAGAGCTTCATCACCCCCCTCGACCGCGACGAGATCCACAGCCTCATCAATGCCATGGATGACATCCTGGATACGGTTCAGGACGTCGCCGAGTGCATCACCCTGTATCACATCCAGCGCATCACCCCGGAAGCCCTCCAGCTGGCCAACGTGAGCCTGTCCTGCTGCACCCGCGTGAAGATCGTGGTTGGCCTGATCGCCAACATGGACAACGCCAGTGCCATCCTGCAAACCTGCCAGGAAATCGACCGGCTCGAAACCGATGCTGATCGCATCATGCGCAGCGCCATGTCCAAGCTCTTCCGCGACGAACGCGACGCACTCCAGGTCATGAAGCTCAAGGCCATCTACGAACAACTTGAATCGATTACCGATCGCTGCGAGGACGTCGCCAAGATCGTCGAAGGCATCGTGCTGGAAAACGCCTGAGCACCGCCATGGAAACCGTACAGATCGGATTCTGGGTCATCGCCGGGCTGGTGGTCGTTGCCCTGCTGTTTGACTTCATGAACGGCTTTCACGACGCCGCGAACGCCATCGCCACCGTCGT
>Ga0209277_10000200_pt1 | contig 31850 bp, 20 predicted proteins | sample JI81AbrownDNA_FD_187503 | JGI IMG/M metagenome (GOLD analysis project Ga0209277, IMG submission 187503) | Wastewater effluent complex algal communities from Wisconsin, to seasonally profile nutrient transformation and Carbon sequestration -... | ecosystem: Engineered > WWTP > Effluent > Algae... | reverse complement strand
GACCCTCATGGCAAAAGCCTGGACATTCGGAGAAAACATGAACACGGACGAGATCATTCCCGGCCGTTACAACATCACCATCGACCCGCTTGAACTTGCAAAAAATGTTTTTTGCGAAGTCAAGCCTGAGTATGCAAAAAAAGTACAACCCGGTGACATCATCGTTGGCGGGCAGAATTTTGGCTGCGGTTCTTCACGCGAACACGCACCCATCGCCATCAAAGGCTCGCAAGCCAAGTGCATCATCGCCCCATCGTTTGCACGAATCTTTTTTCGCAACTGCATCAACATCGGTTTGCCCATTCTTGAATGTCCTGCCGCTGCTGCCGACATTACGGAAGGCGATGATATTGATGTTGACCTCGCGAGTGGTCAAATTTTCAACCGCACCAACGGAAATCAATATCAAGCCAACGCCCTACCTGATTTCGTTTTGAAGATCGCGGATGCAGGCGGTATCGTCAACTTTCTGAAAATGCACGACATTCAGGAATTAATGATGAAGGATGAAGGATGAACTATAAAATCTGTCTTCTTCCTGGTGACGGTATAGGTCCCGAAGTGATCGCATCTGCGCGGGATGTATTGACCGCGCTGCCACTTCATTTGGATTTCGTGAACTGCGGCATTGGATTTGGCGAATATCAACGCTCAGGCTCCCCGTTGCCTGATTCAACCATCCAAGAAATTCGCCAAGCTGACGCCACTTTGTTTGGCGCAGTTACCACCCCGCCCAACATCCCGAACTATTTTTCACCCGTTGTGCGGATGCGCCAATCGCTGGAGTTGTTTTCAAACTTGCGTCCGTGCCGCTCGATCCCGCACTCCTCTTCCCGCGCAGGCATCGACATGATCATCGTCCGCGAGAATACCGAAGGGTTGTACTCAGGCATCGAGCGCCTTGAAGATGACGGCAACCGCGCCATCACCGAACGAATTATCACCCGCAAAGGCTCGGAGAGGATCATCCGCAAAGCGTTTGACACCGCCCGTCAAACGGGGCGCAGATCGGTTCACGTCGTTCACAAAGCCAATGTTCTGCGTCAATCCTGCGGACTGTTCCGCACGGTCGCCTTTGAAGTTGCGAAAGAATATCCAGACATCACCATGCACGAAATGCTGGTTGATACCTGTGCGATGGAACTTGTCCGCGCGCCGGAGCAATTTGAAGTGATCGTCACCACTAATCTATTTGGCGACATCCTCAGCGACGAAGCCTGCATGTTCGTGGGCGGTCTCGGCGTAGCAGCTTCTGGCAATATCGGCGCCAACGCAGCGGTCTTTGAACCTGTCCACGGCAGCGCACCGACTCTGGTGGGCACGGGCAAAGCCAACCCAATCGCCACATTCCTCGCCACAGCCATGATGCTGGATTATTTGAATGAAACCGAATCTGCTGAACGATTGCGAAAAGCAGTGGAAGCGTGCATTGCAAATAAAGAATCCACACCTGATCTGGATGGCAATTTGGCGACAAGCCAGGTAACGGAAAGAGTAATTGGAAAATTGTAGATAAGAAAACAAGTAGACACGTAAATACGTAAACATGGAACTTGTGTACTTGTTTACCTGTTTACTTGACTACGTTCACACGGAGAACCCATGACCAAAGTTGGATTTTTATACACCCGCCTGCGCGTTGAAGAAAAATATTTATTGGATGAATTTGAAAAACACAGCGATGTGGAAGTTATCCGCATTAATGATGGGAACTCATTCTTTGACATTAATCAACTTCCCGAGCAAGTGGACGTGCTCTTCGAGCGTTCCATTTCCTATTCGCGCGGGCTTTATATTTCACGCATCTTTGAAGCACATGGCGTGCCCGTTGTAAATTCGTCCGCTGTCGCGGAGCGCTGCGGAGACAAGTACATTACCAGCCAGATCCTTACGCAGAACGGAATCCCAACTCCCAGAGTGTATATGGCTTTCGATGAAGAATCAGCTCTCAGCGCGATCGAGGCGATGGGTTATCCATGCGTACTGAAACCCGTTGTCGGGTCGTGGGGACGTCTGCTCGCCAAAGTGGACAATCGTCACATGGCTGAGTCGTTAATCGAGCACAAGTCATCGCTGGGTGTCAATCATCAGGTTTTTTATATTCAAGAATATATCAACAAGCCGGGGCGTGATATTCGCGCCTTCGTGATCGGTGATGAATGTATCTGTGCCATTTACCGTTCCTCTGAAAATTGGATCACCAATACCGCGCGCGGAGGTGTTGCCACAAACTGCCCTGTCACCGATGAGATCGCAGAATTATGTCAACAAGCAGCTCGCGCTGTTGGCGGCGGATTACTGGCGCTCGATCTCTTTGAAACCGAAAACGGGATGACGATTAATGAGATCAATCACACGATGGAATTTCGTAACAGCATCACCACCACAGGCGTGAACATCCCCGAAAAGATGGTAGAGTATGTCTTGAAAAATGTTCGAACTTCAAAAGAAATATTTGTCTAAACAAATACAAATCCAGTGCTATAATCGGCCAGATTAAAAAAGGAGCCGCTGGATGAAATTAGCCACCCTAGTTTTACAAGATGGAACCGTGATTGAAGGCGCTGCCTTCGGCGCAGAGACAGACGCTGTGTTTGAGCTGGTCTTCAACACCAGCATGACGGGCTATCAGGAAATTCTCACCGACCCTTCGTATCGCGGACAAGGTGTTCTGTTCACCGTGTCTCATATTGGAAATGTTGGAATCAATGTAGAGGATGACGAATCCGCGAAGCCGCAGGTTTCTGCTGCTGTCACCCGCTCCTTAAGTCCTGTAGTGTCGAACTGGCGTTCGACACTTTCTTTATCAGAGTGGCTCACTCAACACGGAGTCCCTGGCATCAGCGGCGTGGACACGCGCTGGCTGACTCAAAAACTACGCGATGGTGGCACACAAAAGGCCGCACTTTCAACGAAGGGAACATCTCCAGAAAAATTGCTTACTATAGCTCGTGAGTGGAGCGGACTCGATGGCCGTGACATGGTGAAGGAAGTGACTTGTGCGGAAAGCTATAGATGGGTGGATGATGAAGGAAGCAAATGGATAGAGGACCACAGATCACGGACAATGGATGATGGTGAACCAATGGTCAGTCGTCCGTGGTCCATCGTCGCCTATGATTTCGGCATTAAAGAAAACATCCTTCGTCACCTTTCTTCCTTCGGCGCAAATGTGACCGTTGTCCCAGCGGACACAACGGCAGATGAAGTATTGGCAATGAAACCAGAAGGAATCTTTTTATCCAACGGACCAGGTGACCCTGCGGGCTTGCCCTACGCTGTTGAAGCTGTGAGTGGATTGATCGAAAGCGGTATACCATTGTTTGGAATTTGTCTCGGTCATCAACTCATTGGCCGAGCGCTCGGCGCAGACACACACAGACTCAAATTCGGACATCACGGCGGGAATCATCCCGTTCAACATTTGCCAAGCAGAGATGTTTTAATCACCGCGCAAAACCATAACTACTGTGTCACCGAAGGCGACTTGAACAAAGACGAAGTGGAAATCACCTACAAAAGTCTAAACGACGACTCGCTTGAAGGTTTGCGAATAAAGAACAAACCCGTGTTTAGCGTCCAATTTCATCCCGAGTCCGCGCCCGGTCCGCATGACGCGCATGATATTTTCAACGAATTCTTTCAAATGATAAAAGGTAAATCATGACCTTCTTTCCTCTTTCTTTTTTCCTCTTTCTTTTTTCCTCCTTCATCCCTCATCATTCATCCTTCTTCTATGAAACGAACTGACATCCACACCATCCTCGTCCCTGGCTCTGGAGCCATCGTCATTGGCCAAGCCGCAGAGTTTGATTACTCTGGCACGCAAGCAGTGAAAGCCCTCAAAGCTGAAGGCTATCGCGTGGTCTTGGTCAACTCGAATCCTGCCACCATCATGACTGACCCCGAAATTGCAGATGCAACGTACATCGAGCCGCTCACTCCCGAAGCGCTGGAAGCCATCATCGCGCAGGAAAAACCTGATGCCATGCTCCCAACCGTGGGTGGGCAAACGGGATTAAATCTCGCGCTCGCACTCAGTGAAAATGGCGTGCTCGAAAAATACGGAGTGCAACTCATCGGCGCGAATCTCAACGCCATCAAAGCCGCCGAAGACCGCTTGCTTTTTCGGGAGACCATGCAGCAGCATGGCATCCCTGTCCCTCGCGGCGGAGCAGCTTATTCGTTGAAAGAAGCGGAGCAACTTGTCAAAGAGACCGGCTATCCCGTTTTAGTCCGCGCTTCATTTGCAATGGGTGGCACAGGCGCATCGTGGGTGTACGAGCCTGCTCAACTTCGAGAATCAGTTCGCAGTGCAATTTCCGAATCGCCAATTGGTCAGGCATGGCTCGAAGAGTCTGTCATCGGTTGGAAAGAATACGAACTCGAAGTGATGCGCGACAAAGCCGATAATTTTGTGGTCGTGTGTTCGATTGAAAATCTTGACGCAATGGGCGTTCACACCGGCGACAGCATCACCGTCGCACCAGCGCAAACGCTCACCGACCGCGAATATCAAATTCTGCGCGACCTTGCTCATCGCGTGCTGTCCGCTGTCGGCGTGGAAACAGGCGGCTCAAATGTGCAATTTGGCGTTGACCCGAAAACGGGGCGCGTGGTGGTCATCGAAATGAATCCGCGCGTCAGTCGTTCGTCCGCGCTCGCATCCAAAGCCACCGGCTTCCCCATCGCCAAACTCGCCGCGCTCGTCGCCGTCGGCTACACCCTCGACGAAATCACCAACGACATCACAGGTCAAACCAAAGCCGCCTTCGAGCCTTCGCTTGATTATGTTGTCGTCAAAATTCCGCGCTGGGCGTTTGAAAAATTCCCCGGCGTAGATTCGACTCTCGGCCCGCAAATGAAATCCGTGGGCGAGTCGATGGCATTGGGACGCACCTTCCCCGAAGCCTTGAACAAAGCGATTCAATCCCTCGAAATTGGCGTGGATGCGCTCGACGGTTCTGGGCTTAACCGTGAGTTGATTGCTGAACCCGAAACATTCGCCACGCTGCAACACCCCACCGCCGACAGACTCTTCCGTGTCTATCGCGCCATTCAACAGGGAATATCTTTAGAAGAAATTGCAACTGCAACTGGTTATGATTTGTGGTTCCTTGCACAGATGAGGGAAATTAGGAATTGCGAGAAGGCGATTGCAGAATGCAAAATGCAGAATGCAGAATCAATAGCCATATTGCGCCATGCCAAGCAAATGGGTTTTGCAGATTCGCACATTGCCCATCTTCTAAATTCATCCTTCCTCCTTCATCATTCATCCTTTAGAGAATTACGCAAAAGTCTCGGCATATTACCCACCTTCCAAAGAGTAGACACCTGTGCCGCGGAATTCGAATCACAGACACCGTATCTCTATTCCGCCTACGAAATGGAAGATGAATCTCGACCAACAGATAAACAAAAGATTTTGATTTTGGGCGGTGGACCCAACCGCATTGGACAGGGAATTGAATTTGATTATTGCTGTTGTCAGGCAGCATTTGCATTGTCCAAGATGGGCTATGAAACCATCATGTACAACTGCAACCCTGAAACCGTCTCAACAGATTACGACACAGCAGACCGTTTGTATTTTGAGCCGCTGACTCTTGAACACGTTCTCAACGTGATTGATCTCGAACAACCCGTCGGTGTCATCGTCCAATTCGGCGGACAGACTCCGCTCAATTTGGCAGCGGGATTGGAAGCAGCAGGCGTGAAAATTTTGGGAACATCACCCCACGCCATTCAACTCTCCGAAGACCGCGAAGAGTTTGCAAAGCTGCTCAAAGAGTTGGACATTCCCCAGCCTGAGAACGGAATCGCGCGTTCCATTGAAGAAGCGCGTGTCATCGCTGAACGGATCGGCTATCCCGTTTTGGTGCGTCCGTCTTTTGTCTTGGGTGGCAGGGCAATGGCTTTAGTGGAGTCCGAACCTCATTTGGCAGGATTCATTCAAAAGGCGATCGAGGCGGCTCCTGGTCAACCGATCCTGATCGATAAATTTATGGAAGATGCTTTCGAGATTGACGTAGATGCGTTATCCGATGGCGAGCGTGTGGTGGTAGGCGCAATCATGCAGCATATCGAAGAAGCAGGCGTCCACTCAGGTGATGCGGCTTGCGTCCTGCCGCCGTTCAAAGTCAGCGCGTATCATCTTGACATCATGCGCGAGTACACCGAACAACTCGGCCTCGCCCTCGGCGTGCGCGGACTGATGAACGTGCAATTCGCGCTAAAAGATGAAGTGGTGTGTGTGCTTGAAGTGAATCCGCGTGCTTCAAGAACCATCCCATACGCCAGCAAAGCCACGGGATTAAATTTAGCGTATGCCGCCGCGCAGGTAATGGCAGGCAGTAGTTTGGAAAGCCTGAATATTTTGGAAGAGCCTCGTGTGGATGGATTTTTTGTAAAAGAGGCGGTCTTGCCGTTCAAAAAATTATCCGGTTCGAGTTCATTGCTCGGGCCCGAAATGCACTCCACCGGAGAAGTGATGGGGCACGCGGCACATTTTGGTCATGCCTTTGCAAAGTCGCAGATCGCGGCAGGATTCGGGCTGCCGCTTGAAGGCGCAGTTTTAATCAGCGTCAATGACTATGATAAAAGCGCCGGATTGAAAGTGGCGCGTGACCTGCACCGCATGGGGTTTACTTTATACGCCACTCCCGGTTCCGCAGAGTTTTTCCGTAAAGTTGGGCTGCCCGTTGAAGCCATTAATAAATTTGGCGATGGGTCACCGCACACGGTTGACTTAATTCGCGGCGGCAAAGTACAGCTTGTGCTCAACACGCCACTCGGCCCGCACGCCCACAGTGACGGAGCGGAGATCCGCTCGGCGGCAATCGCGATGAATGTTCCCCTGCTCACCACCCTTTCCGCAGGGATGGCAGCGGTAGCGGCAATTCAAGCATTGAACAAAAAAGAACTTCAATACCGCAGTCTGCAAAGTCATTTTCAAGAGGATGAACATAATTAACGTCAATGCTGGATGAGGAAACATTCACCGCAAAGAAAAAATCTCATTAAATCTCCGCGAATCCATTAAAGCAAAAACCCGCTATTTCTAGCGGGTTTAGCTGGGGAACCTGGATTCGAACCAAGATACCATCCTCCAGAGGGACGTGTACTGCCGTTGTACGATTCCCCAATACTCAAGCGGGCGATATTTTATCACGCCAGCCGAGATGAAGCAAGGCTATTTTCGCGCGATTCGGCGGGTATTATCTTCCACATCCAGCAGAATGAACAAGCCATGTTCTGCGAATTTCAAGCCGATGAAATAGACAAGTCCGGGAATCGGCTGGAGAAGGTATGGCGTAAAATAACCAGCCACATCAAAAATTGACATCCCCTTTTGATAATATATTCCAGTTGCAAATTGGAGCAGGAATTGCACGACAGAGACTGCCGTGGTGAATACATAAATACCAAGCACAATCCAAGCAAGGATGCCTGCCATGCGCGCGAGCTTGATGACTGCGTCACGGTCAAAATAGGTGGCTAAAAAACCAGTGCGATTTTCATTGGGTTCGGTCATATTACCTCCATATCAGATTATACATGAATCAAGTTTGTTATAATTGTAACTATTAACGAAAAAACAATCAGGGTGGGGAATGCTTCTCTTTAGCGTGGCAGTTGACGGTTAAGAAAGAGGCGGTTCCACATCTCCCTGAAATTCAGTATTAAGGCAAATCCATGAGTGACGAAGAAACAATCAATAAGCCAAGTGATTTTATCCGCGAAGCTGTTGCGGAAGATTTGAAGAACGGACGCTTTAATATTGTCCGCACGCGTCTTCCACCTGAGCCGAACGGATATTTGCACATCGGCCATGTGAAGGCGTTCATGATCGATTATCTCATCGCAAAGGAAAATGGCGGCGAGTTAATCTTGCGTTTCGACGACACGAACCCCGCGAAGGAAGAAACAGAATTCGTAGACGCCATCATGGACGATGCGCGCTGGCTCGGCATTGAATGGGTGAAGGTGACGTACGCATCGGATTATTTTGACGAGCTGTACGACTGGGCCAGGAAACTTGTGAAGATGGGCAAGGCGTATGTAGACGATCAGACTCCCGATCAGGTGAGCGCCAATCGCGGAACATTGACCGAGGCTGGGAAAAATTCTCCGTTCCGTGAGCGCGATGTGGAAGAGAATTTGGATCTGCTGGAGCGCATGAAAAATGGTGAGTTCCCTGACGGTTCTCGCATTTTGCGCGCCAAAATTGACATGGCGCACCCGAACATCAACATGCGTGACCCAGCCATGTACCGCATCATCCACGAGCCGCCGCATCACCGCACCGGCAGCAAGTGGAAGATTTACCCGATGTACGATTGGGCACACGGACAGAACGATTCGATGGAAGGCATTACCCATTCGTTGTGTTCGTTGGAATATGAAAATCACCGCCCATTGTATGAATGGTTCCCCGAAGCGTTGGGTGTTTTCAAGCCGCGCCAGATCGAGTTTGCGCGTTTGAACCTTTCCTACACCGTGATGAGCAAGCGCAAATTACGCCGCCTTGTAGAGGAGAAACTTGTCACAGGTTGGGATGATCCGCGTATGTCCACGTTGCGCGCCATGCGCCGCCGCGGGTACACCGCCGCCGCGATCCATGATTTTATTCGCCGCGTGGGTGTGGCAAAAAACTACAGCATCAGCGACGTTTCACTGCTCGAAGCCTGCGTGCGCGAAGACTTGAATAAAACCTCCCTGCGCCGCATGGCGGTCATCAAGCCGTTGAAAGTTGTCATTGACAATTACCCTGACACTCAGACCGAAGAAATGGATGCGGTCAACAATCCTGAAGACCCGAATGCGGGCACACGCAAGGTTCCATTCTCAAAGGTCATTTATATCGAACAGGATGATTTCCGCGAGACTCCGCCGCCCAAGTATTACCGCCTCTTCCCGGGCAACGAAGTGCGCCTGCGTTATGCCTATTTCATCAAATGCACGCATGTGGTGAAGGATGACAAGGGCGAGGTGGTGGAAGTCCACGCGACGTATGACCCGACCACACGCGGCGGTGACTCTGCCGATGGGCGCAAGGTCAAATCTACAATTCATTGGGTTTCTGCGGCACATGCAAAGGAAGCAGAAATTCGCATGTACGACCGTCTCTTTACCAAGGAAGACCCCGAAGAAGGTGACGAGGGATTCCTCTCCTGCATCAACCCGAACTCGCTGCAAGTGTTGGCTGGATATGTAGAATCGCATCTTTCAACGCCCGAAGCTGGTTCACGTTACCAGTTTGAGCGCCTCGGCTATTTCTGCGCCGACAAAGATTCAAGCCCTGAAAAACCCGTCTTCAACTTGACGGTCAATTTGAAGGATGCATGGGCGAAGCTGGAGAAAAAAGGCGGCAAGTAAACCTTCGCACCAAATAAAATAATTTACCGCAGAGACGCGGAGAACGCAGAGATTTTTTTGTTACTCGGCGAACTCGGCGTCTCTGCGGTTTATATAAATGAAGTTGAGGAAATTCATGCACAAACATCATACATTTGCAGGGTTGTTTTCAGGTCTTGGCGCGGCGGCGATTTGGGGCGGCATGTATGTCGTCAGCAAAGTGGTGCTGGAAGTGATTCCGCCTTTTTCGTTGCTTGCCTTGCGCCTCATCATGGGGGCAATGGCATTGGGCATCGTTATTTATTTCCGCAATAAAAAAGCGGGCACAGGGTTGGGCATCACAAAGGAACTCTTTTGGGCCAGCTTCCTTGTTGGGTTTGTTGGGTACGGCATCTCGCTTGGCTTTCAATTCGTTGGCACAAAACTTTCCACAGCCTCCAACGGATCGCTGGTCACATCTGCCACGCCTGCTTTTGTTTTATTGTTTGCGCCATTTTTACTTGGCGAAAAATCCACGCCGCGCAGAATTATTGCGCTGGTAATTTCCACGCTGGGGGTGTTGGCAGTGATCGACCCGCGCAACGCAGAACTTTCGCCATCGCTGTTTTGGGGCAACATGAGTCTGCTGGCGGCGGCGTTGACCTGGGCGCTTTATTCTGTGCTGGTGCGTAAAGTTTCCAAGTCTATGGATCTGCTGACATCCAGCACGATCATGCTGCTTGGTGGTTTGCCTTCCAGCATTGCGTTGGGAATTTGGGAGATGAACACACAAGGCATCGGAGAGATCACATGGGGCATCATTGGCGGGCTGCTGTTTTTGGGGATTATTTCCACAGCGATCGCGATGTTCCTCTGGAATTATGCCTTCGCCGAATTACCCGCCGCCGTAGCTTCCTTGACGTTCTTTGCCCAGCCGATTGTTGGTACGTTGCTCGGTTGGTTTTTCCTCGCTGAAAAAATAACCCCGCTCTTTCTAGCAGGCGGAGCGCTCATCAGCGTTGGAATTTTGATCGCGACACGGGAGTAAAAAAAAACTGACAGTCACGTTGAGAGTGACTGTCAGCTTTTTTAGTATCAATTACCAGTTAAGAAAGAAGCGTGTCCTGAACCTGTCGAAGGGCGGGTACTTTATCCTACACGTTTTTTTCAGCTAATTTACGCGCCAAATGGATGTTCGCATCGCTCGCAACGGTGTGGAGGAGCGCCATGTTTGGCGGGCGTTTCTCACCAATGGGGTATCCGCAGATCAAGACCACTTGCTGGCCCGCTTGAATGCCGGAGTTCAACAATGCGGCATCGACATCAGAAAGCATATCGTCAAGGGTGTCTGCAAACTTGATGAGGTTTGGCTGGACACCCCATAAAAAGGCAAGCTGGTTGAAGGTGTCTGGATCGGGAGTAAAAGCAAGGATTTTCTTTGACGGCCTCGCTTTGGACATGAGCCAGGCGGAACGTCCCTGCATGGTGAAGACGGAGACCGCGCGCACTTCGGGATCTTTCGCGAGCGCATTCGCCGCACGCGCCATAGACGCCGCGTCACTCTCGCCCAAGCCTGCACGCCCATCCTGACGGCTTCCCCATTCTCTAAAATGAGTCTCTGCCTCAAGGACGATGCGGGACATCATGGCTACTGCCTCGCTCGGGTATTCACCCGATGCAGTTTCAGCGGAAAGCATAACAGCGTCGGTGCCATCGAAAATTGCGTTGGCAATATCAGAGGCTTCGGCGCGTGTGGGCAGCGGATTCAAAATCATCGACTCAAGCATCTGTGTGGCTGTGATGACGATCTTTGCGCGAGCATTCGCTTCGCGGATAATCAACTTTTGCAGAGGTGGGACGCGCTCCGGGGGAAGTTCCACGCCGAGGTCGCCGCGAGCAACCATGACGCCATCCACCACATCCAGGATCGCATCAAGTTCTGTCAGCGCTTCAGGCTTTTCCAACTTGGCAATGAGCAGGGGGGTATGCTTGCCTACGGAAAATTCCTCAATGGCAGCGCGGACAGCTTTCACATCATCTGCACTGCGGACGAAGGAAATTGCCACTGCATCCACGCCTTGTGAAATGCCAAAGGCAAGGTCGGTTTTGTCTTTTTCAGTGAAGCCAGCAATACGCAGTTTTACACCCGGGAGGTTGATGCCTTTGTGAGAAGAAAGCGCACCACCTACCAATACCTTGGCATGAACGACACGCCCAACAGCAGAGACAACTTCAAGAGCCATGCGGCCATCGTCAAGCAATAACTTATCGCCAGCTTGAACCGAGTCAAACAGTTCACGGAAATCAACGGGCAGCAGTTGGTTATCTGTCTTTGGAGCTTCGTCTTTTGTGGCGTACAAACACACTTCTTCGCCGATGGAAAGCTGAATGGGAGCCGCCAGCCTACCAACGCGGATCTTGGGTCCCTGTAAGTCTTGCAGAATGCCAACGGGCATACCAAGTCTTTTAGAAACGGCACGTATAGTGGCTACGCGCAAAGCGTGCTGTTCATGAGTTCCGTGTGAAAAATTTAGGCGGGCAACATTCATCCCCGCTTTGATAATGGACTCCAGCGCCTGTTCAGAATCGGACGCGGGGCCAATGGTTGCAACGATCTTTGCTCTACGCATTATGAATACTTCCTTCAAGTCTATAAATTAGTTTGCCCGTTACGGGCAATTTTATAAAGCCTCCCCACTCAAGTACGGCTTCATTCCAAAACGCCCTGATAATAGGTAAAAAACGGATTGGTGTCAAGGTGGAGAAGTTTATCAAGTTAACAATAAAAAGGCTGTAGAGTTACGAGTGCAACTCCACAGCCTTTTGGCATTTTGAATATTTCGAGCTTATGCGTAATGCAGTTCTTTCGCCTGTCGCTGCAATTCATCATGGAATTGCGGATCTGCAACCTTGATCAATGCCTGTGCGCGCTGACGAATGGTCTTTCCGTACAGATCGGCTATGCCATGTTCTGTGACTACGAAGCGGACATGATTACGGCTGGTAACAACGCCTGCGCCTGGCTTGAGCATGGCTGTGATCTTGCTGAGCTTGGTACCGTCTTTCAAATTTGCCACGCTGGGAAGTGCAATGATCGGCACGCCGCCCTTGGAGCGGGATGCGCCATAGATGAAGTCCAGCTGGCCGCCAACACCGCTGAAGAGTTTGGGACCGATACTGTCAGCGCAGACCTGCCCAGTGAGATCAACTTCAATAGCAGAGTTGACAGCCACCATACGGTCATTTTGAGCAATAATGAATGGATCGTTCACATATTCCGTTGGATGCATTTCAACCATCGGATTATCGTTCACCCACTCGTATAATTTTCCAGTACCAAGAATGAATCCTGCTACGATCTTGCCCGGGTGCAGGGATTTACGCGCATTCGTTAATACGCCCGCATTCACTAGCTCAATAACGCCATCTGAAAATAGCTCGGTATGAATCCCAAGGTCCTTTTTGCCGGAGAGGAATTTCAAAACCGCATCAGGGATTGAACCAATGCCCAACTGCATGGTTGCGCCATCAGGGATCAATGAAGCCACATGGCCTGCGATCTTTTGCACGATATCAGAATTTCCTTCGGCAGCCATACGATGTTCGGGGATCGGGTAATTGACCGGCACAATATGGGTCAGGCGGCTCACATGGATGAAGGAGTCTCCCAGTGTGCGCGGCATCTGATCGTTCACTTCTGCGATGATGATTTTTGCAGACTCTGCAGCAGATTTGGTCAAACCAACTTCCACGCCGAGGCTGCAAAAGCCATGCTCATCCGGTGTGGAAACGTGGATAATTGCAACGTCAATAGGAAGAACGCCGCGTTTGAACAGCAAGGGGAATTCCGAAAGCAACACGGGGGTAAAGTCAGCGCGACCTTCCTGCACAGCCTTACGGATATTGGCGCTAATGAACATGGAGTTCACACGCAGGTGACCTTCCATCTCAGGAGCAACGTAATCGGCAGAGCCAACTGTCAACGCCTGACAGATCTCCACGTCACGGACATTGGGCGCATAATTTACCAGCGCCGCCAAAAGTTTTTGAGGGACTGACACGTTTCCAGTAAGAAAGACGCGGTCGCCTGATTTGATAACCTTCACTGCCTCCTCGGCAGTCGTCACACGAGATTGATAAATACTAGCTGCTGTCATGTTATTGCTCCTGCGCACTCAAACGAACGAGGTGCAGCAATTTGCCATCGTGGGTATTAATGGCGGCTTCAATGGATGGATTGTCCTTCATGGCCTGACCTACCCCTTTATTTGCAACTTCTACAATATACAGAATGGCGGCATTTAGGAACATGTGACTGGCGGTGCGTGCAACCACACCAGGGATATTCGGCACACAATAATGGATAACACCTTCTTCCACAAAAGTGGGGTGATCATGAGATGTTGGTCGGGATGTTTCTACGCAGCCACCCTGATCAATGCTTACATCGAGGATGACGGAGCGTGGCTTCATGGCTTTGACCATTTCACGGGTTACTACGATGGGAGCGCGCTGCCCACTCACCAACACAGCACCAACCACCACATCCGCAAAAGCAGTGGCACGCTCGATGTTACGTTTGGTTGAAATCATAGTTACTACGCGAGGATATTTTTCTGCGATCTTTTCCAACACGGCCATGCTCTTGTCAATCACTGTCACATGCGCGCCTGCGCCGATCATGGATTGCATGGCAGAGAAACCAACAGCACCGCCGCCAATAATGACAACTTCGGCGGGCGGCACTCCGGGCAAGCCGCTCAACAAAATGCCCTTGCCGCCGCGATTATTTTGCAAATGACGCGCCACGATCTGAGCCGCCATTGCGCCGCACATCAAACTGAATGGGCGCAGCACCGGCAGGCTGCCGTTTGCTTCCGCAATTTGTTCATAAGCCAGCGCGGTGATCTTCTTCTCCAGCAATAAGTCAATTTGATCTTGTGAACTCGATGCTAGATGCAGCAAGCCCGCAATCGTAGAACCGTCCTTCAACCACTCAACTTCCTGCTTGATTGGGCGGGATATCTTCAATAACAGATCGGCGCGGCCAAATACTTCTTCTGCGGAAAATGCGATTCGCGCCCCAGCCTTTTCATATTCCAAGTCGCTGAATCCTGCGCCGATACCCGCCTCATGCTCAACGAAGATCTGATGCCCGTTCTGGGACAGAATCTCCACGCCGGCTGGGGAAAGACCTACACGATACTCATAAGGTCTGCTTTCTTTTGGAATTCCAATGTACATTGTAGCCTCCACAATTCAGACCTCCGAGCTATGAAAGAACTCGGAGGTCTACTAAAAATTTACTGCATGTTGAGCACTTCACGAATAGACGGGAGCGCCCAATCAATTGTTTCCTTTTCAATAACCAGCGGCGGTGCAAAACGGATGACATTGTCGTGTGTCTCTTTTGCGAGAATGCCTTTCGTTTGCAAGGCTTCGCAGAAACGACGCGCTCCTTTTGCCTCTGGCTTGAGTTCTACAGCGATCAACAAACCTTTGCCGCGGACTTCCTTGACATGCGGGCTGCTGATCTCGCTCAACTGCTCGACGAAATATTCGCCAAGTTGCTGCGCGCGTTCTGCCAACTTCTCTTCACGGATGACGCGCAACGAAGCACGCGCCACTGCCGCAGCCAGCGGGTTTCCACCAAACGTGGAACCATGCTCGCCCGGGTTGAACAAGCCAAGAATGGCCTTGTCTGCAAGCACTGCCGAGACGGGATAAAAGCCACCCGAAAGCGCCTTGCCTACGATGGTAATGTCAGCGCGGACATTGTCATGGTGAGCGGCAAACAGCTTACCGGTGCGGGCAAGACCCGTTTGAATTTCATCCGCAATAAAGAGGACGTTATTCTTCTTGCAAACTTCGGCAACCTTTTTCAAATATCCAGCGGGAGGGATGATGACGCCTGCTTCCCCTTGAATTGGCTCCAGCATGACAGCCGCCGTGTTGGGAGTGATGGCTTTTTCCAACTCATCGGCATTGCCATATTCCACAACCACGAAGCCGGGTGTGAATGGGCCAAAGTCATCACGGTAGGAAGGCTCTGTGGAGAACGAAACAATGGTAACAGTGCGCCCGTGGAAGTTATTGCCCGCCACGATAATTTCCGCCTGATGGCGCGGAACTTTTTTAACTTGATACGCCCATTTGCGGGCCAGTTTGACGGCGGTTTCAACTGCCTCTGCGCCGGAGTTCATTGGCAGAGACATTTCGTAGCCGGTCATCTCGGAGAGTTCTTTATAAAGAAGCGGCAATTGGTTATTGCGAAAAGCGCGCGAAGTGAGCGTGACGTTCTTCGCCTGATCGAGCAAGGCTTTCAAAATTTCAGGATGAACATGTCCCTGATTTACTGCGGAATACGCAGAGAGACAATCAAGATATCTCTTTCCGTCCACATCGTAAACCCAAACTCCTTCCGCTTTTTCAATGACCACATCTAAAGGGTGATAATTGTGTGCGCCGTACTTTTCTTCCATCTCAATAAAGTCTTGTGTATTCATTGAATCTCCTCGATAAATTATTGATATAACAGGGCAGGGTTATGACCCTGCCCTGTTATAAATTTACGCCACTTCAAACAAACGCGCCAAAATTGCTTTTTGCGCATGCAGGCGGTTATGAGCCTGCTGGAAGATCACCGAGTGCTCGCCATCGGCCACTTCATCGGTCAATTCGTGGTTGCGATGGGCTGGCAGACAGTGCATCACGATCACATCTTTATCCGCTTCGCTGACCAATTGTGCATTAACCTGATACGGCGGGAAGATCGCCTCGCGTTTGGCAGTTTCTTCTTCCTGCCCCATACTTGTCCACGTATCGGTGTAGATGACGTGCGCACCTTTGACCGCCTCATGCACATCGCGAACAAAATTCAACTTGCTGCCTGTTTTCATCGCAATGGCTTTTGCAATTTCAATTGCCGCAGGATTCACATCGTACCCTTCGGGAGTGCCGACGGTCACATTCCAACCGAGCAAGGCAGAAACATGCATCAAAGAAACGGTGACGTTGTTGCCATCACCGACATAACTTACATTCAAGCCTTTGGATTTCTTGCCGAATTTTTCGATGATCGTCAGCGCATCCGCCATGCCCTGGCAGGGATGGTTGTAATCGCTAAGTCCGTTAACCACGGGAATATCTGACCACTTCGCCAATTCCACCACATGAGCATGGTCAAATACGCGCGCCATCAACCCCTGCACATATCCCGACAAAACACGCGCCACATCCGCAATGGATTCGCGCTTGCCCAAACCGATCTCGTTCGGTGAAAGGTAGAGCGCATCACCACCACAGTGACGCATTGCCATGTCAAAAGAAATACGGGTGCGCAGGCTCGGCTTTTGGAAGATCATTCCCAATACCTTGCCTTTGAATATCTTCTTGTTCCCCTTCTTGAAATGTTCCTTCTTCAACTTCACTGCCACGCCGAGCAGGTCTTGAATCTCATCCGATGAATAATCGGAGATCGCCAGAAAGTCCTTCATAATTATCTCCTTGAATTGAAAGTATAACTTTATTGCTCCGTTTTGCCATGTTTCAAGCATCACGCATTCGGCATGACAAATTACGCACTGCGAAACTTCTTCCAATAACGCACCAAGCCATCCGCGCTCATGCCAATTGGGTTCGCCAAAACATAGGCACGAAGCACATCTTCGCTCAAATTCTGCTCGCGGCTTTGCTCGTCCATCCATGCCTCAAGTTTGGCGCGCACCTCTTCCACAGACGGCGCAGCGGGCATAATCCCCTCCAGCCATGTTCGGGTCGCGAGCAAATTCCGCTCTAACTCATTCAGGTGCCATTGCACATCGTCATACATCCCAAAATGGGTCGGCGCAATGCGGGTGAATTTTTCCTTTCGCAGCCGCGCAATTGACTCAAGCCAGCGTTCAAAGTGCAATTCAGGCGGCGGCATGGGCGCACGCAAATATTGATAGCCAGGAATCCGTACCCCACCCACATCTCCGCTAAAACATACATCTTCAAATAGATAGGAATAATGATGCTCGGCATGGCCGGGTGTGTTGATGGCTACAAAGCGCAGGCTGCCGATGACGATCTCCTCCGCATCTTGCGGGACTTTGAGCTGATTCTGTTCAACGGGCAGGAACTCACCCCAAAGCTGATCCATCCGATCTCCGTAAATGCGAGTGGCGCTGGCGATGAGTTTTTCAGGGTTCAACATATGCGCCGCCCCATTCGGGTGGACGTAAATTTCCGCGCCTTGTTTTGAAAGCCAGCCCGCCGCGCCTGCATGGTCAAGGTGAATGTGCGTGAGCAGAACGTGGGTAATGTTACGGGGAGTTAACTGCTCTTTTGCCAGAGCAGCTTCCAGCGCGGGAAGAGACGAGCCGGGTCCACTTTCGATCAAGACCACAGCATCGCCATGTCGAATTAAATAAGACGCGATGGCCTGCGTCTTATTTTGAAAATTTAGATCTATTGTGAGAATGTCGGTGTTTGCCATGAGCGCATATCCTGAAAATTTAAGTTCGATGGAATTCCCGATAGTGCCTGCGATAAATTATCATCGCATTTAATCACGGTAACAGGCACATGTCTTTCACGCAAAGAGTTGATGATCGTTTCTGTGCCGCGCGGCCCGCCGAAAGATTCAGTGTCGAGCAACACGACCATGGGACGCAGGTATCGCATTTGCAGTTCGTCTGCCGCGTGAACAATATCTGCGCGAACCGTAGGCGTGACGAGGATGACGCTGGAACCCTGTGGCAATTGCGAAGCCTGCGCAGTGACGAGAGCCGCAATGGAAAGCGCACCATTGGCTTCAACGAATGCAAGCGTTTCAAGAATCTTCGCTTCCTGCCTTTCGCTTCTCTCCGCCTGATGAACAGTGAAGGTTTGCCCTGCGCTCACATACCCAACAGCGCGGCGTTGACCAATAAAGTAATGAGCGAGCGAAGCCGTAATGCTGACAGAGTATTCCAATGTAGATGGCGGCAGTTTGAATTTGGGACGTTTTACGAACATCATCGAATCAAGCGGTATATCATCCTGCGTGAAAGGCTTTTCGTAATGAATTGCTTTTTGAGAATCAAGATACAACCATATCTCAGCCTGCGGGTCTTGCTCAAACTCTTTGACCATCAACTGTCCACGGCGCGCGCTGGTGGGCCAGTGAATACGCTTCATAGCATCGCCATGCACATACTCGCGGACGCCTGCCGCATGTGGCGTGACATCGTAGGATTTACTGCGAATGACCTGTCCGCCGGGCAACATGCCAGGGGGAAATGGAAACGATTGAATCTCGTGAATGACGGGAAAAACAATGAGGGTTTCTTTCGGGGCAATCACTTTGGAACGGTTGAACAATCCAAATGGATCACCTGTTGAAATTCGAGTGGGACCAAGTTGAAATCCGCCACGACTGGTGAGCCATGTGCGGGCAAGATGGCCGCGCTTTTGCCGTCCCAGCATAAAGGTGATCAAACGAGAACCGGCAGCATGTGGCAAACGAGACTGGTTGAGAATTTCGATCCATGCAGCGGGGATCAGGCTGTTATTTGCAAGCTCGTAATTTTCTTCAAACACATCGCCTACATTGGCGCGCAGCACGCGCGATCCGCGCACCAGACCCAACCCTGCCGCAGACCAACGCGTCCACACCCAGGCGATACCTAAAATGGAAACACTGAGCAAAAAGAAGCGTGAATAGATGGCCGCTCCATTGAACACCACTCCCAACAGACCGAGAACAAACAACAAGACGAGCAAAATTCGCCCGGCTCTCATTTTGATTTTTTCCTCGCAATTCCCGAAGAAAAGTCACCGCCCGGAACCGGAGTAGCGATAACGATCTCCTGCATGATGCGGTCTGAACTTAGATCACGCAGGCGTGCGGCTGGGCTGACGATGATACGATGCGCCAACACAGAAATGGCGAGCGCTTTGATGTCATCCGGTAGGACATGGTCGCGGCCCATTAGAGCGGCGCGTGCCTGGCTTGCCCGAGCAAGAGATAAACTTCCACGCGGGCTTGCGCCGAGGTATACATCCGCGCTTTGGCGGGTGCGGGTAGTTAGCTCTACAATATATTTTTTGATCAATGGGGAAATGTAAACTTTTTTCACATCTTCAATGGCTTGTTGAATCTCTTTCAACTTCACAATTGACTTTAACGTCTCAAGCGGGTGCTGAAGCTGCTGGTCATCCATGACCTTTATCTCGTCTGCGATGCTCGGATACCCCAAACGCAGCCGCAACAGGAAACGATCCAACTGTGCTTCAGGGAGCGGGAAAGTGCCTTCGTATTCAATTGGGTTTTGGGTGGCAAGCACCATGAATGGCTTGGGCAAAATATGTGTTTCCCCATCCACAGTCACCTGCCGCTCTTCCATTGCTTCCAATAAAGCTGCCTGTGTCTTGGGCGTGGCGCGATTGATTTCATCCGCAAGGATGATCTGACCAATAATGGGGCCGGCACGAAATTCAAATTTATTCTTCTGCTGGTTATAAATTGAAACGCCTGTTACATCGCTTGGGAGCATATCCGGCGTAAATTGGATGCGATTGAAGACGCAATCCAACGACTTTGCAAGGCTGCGCGCAAGCATGGTCTTGCCTACTCCGGGCACATCCTCAATCAAGACATGTCCCTGACAAAGCAGGCCGATCACGATCAATTCAATGGACTGCCTCTTTCCCACAATTACTTTCTCAAGATTACCGATCACGAGTTCGCCAAATGCTTTAATGTCTGCCATACATCAAATATCCTTTCGGGAAATATAGCGGGATTCTATCATGCGGCTTGAGCTATGGACACACTCCGGCAGTATGGTTAATTTATTTTCGTGTATAATTTCGCCACTGCCTCAGTAGCTCAATGGATAGAGCGCCTGACTTCGGATCAGTAGGTTCCGGGTTCGACTCCTGGCTGAGGCACCTAAATATGGCATTTACGAAGAAAGCGTCCCATACACGGGGCGCTTTCTTCGTCTCACAGATCGTTAGTGCAAGTCGGTGCAACACAACGGGCACAGGATGAATATGAAGCACATTGAAAGCACGAGCTTCATATTCATCCATTTTGTTTTATGCCTTTGTTGGAACTACTTTATCGAAAACACTGATCGCTTTCTCCAATCCCCCAGGCATTACATGTACATAAATCTCAGCAGTTATAATGCCTGCGCTGGCTGGACACTTTTTTCCAAACTTCAAACGTACTTTTTCACTCAGAAGACGATTAATGCGTTCCCAAGTTCCGTCTTTCCGCCACAGACAAAAAATAATGGTATATCGTTTTCCAAGGCGGAAAATCATTGGGCAACATGCGCCAAGCACAGCCACTTTTCAAGATGTAAAAAATGCTGTCCAAGACAACAATTTTGCCCAACCTCTCCTATTTTTTCAAGTTTTCACACACTCTCTAAACGTAAATTACAGGAATTTTCGCGAATCTAGAAAAAATCTGTGTGAACTTGCAAAATTAGCAAGCATTTTTTGCAGTTTTGTGTAGACCCAACTTAATATCAGATACACCAATTTAGAGGGCGTCAGGAACAGGCACTTCCATTAATAAGGAACAACCTGCATTTGAATTCGTCTAGTACATGCGGTTCAAAATAAGGCCACTTGACATCAATCTTCTCAAGGGGCATACTCGTATTGGGAGGCAGGAAACATGGATAATAAAAAACTTCTCCGCGCGCTGGGCATTCTCGTTGTGATTGTATTGGCGCTCTCATTGGCAACCAGTATTTTTTCCGAACATTCGCCCATTCTAATGAAAACGCAGCCGACGGGGCCGCGAGTTATAGCGCAAAACCCGATTGAAGGGCAGCGACTGGATTTATCCCCTACTATTGAACTTACATTTGACCGCGACATGGATGCGCTAAAGACAGGCGATTCATTCTCGCTTCTTTCCAACAGGACGGTTGTTCCCGTCCAATCAACATGGCTCGATGCTCGAACATTTTCCTTTACTCCTGATTCGCCGCTTGCCCCCAACACGGAATACACCGCAACCTTCACCACAGACTCCAAAGCCAGTGACGGCACATCTCCGCAAGAAATTATTGAAATCGAATTTACAACCATCGAGTCTTTGTCAGTTACACAAGTCTTCCCTGCGCAGGATACTCAAGAAGTAGATTTAGCTTCCAGCATTACGGTCATATTCAATCACCCCGTTGTGCCATTGACCATTGTAGAAGAACAAAACAACCTCATTCAGCCTTTGAAGTTCACTCCTGAAGTGAAGGGACAGGGTGAATGGGTGAATTCGTCAGTGTATGTGTTTCAGCCGGAGGAAATTTTATTAAGCGGGGCCAGTTATCAGGTTGAGGTGGAAGCGGGGATTACAGATACGCTCGGCAACACGTTGGATAAATCCTATCTTTGGCAATTCGCAACCCGTGCTCCCTCCATCCTAAACTTTGCTCTGGTGAACGGCGAGCAGAATCCATCGGAAGAAGTGAAGGATGTGCCTCTCGATCAGGCTTTCATTGTGACCTTTCAGCAGCCGATGATTCAGGAAAGCACAGAAGCTGCGATACAAATCGTCAACCGCGAGACCTCCAAGGTGTTTCCCATAAACTTTACATGGGACGAAACCTTCAGCACAGTAACAATCGAACCAAAAGAAAAATTTGACATCGCCAGCTTTTACGAATTGGAGATATCAAATGAAGCGCAGGCAGGAGATGGCGGCACATTAAACCAAGGGCTGACAGTACAATTTGCCACCGCATCTTTTCCGTCAGTAGTGGCTGTATATCCACCAGCAAATTCAGCAGGGACGTTCAGTTCTTCCCTCACAATATCATTTGCCTCACAAATGGATTTCGACAGCCTGAAGGGCAAGGTGATTATTACCCCGGCACTGACGGGTGAACCAGACTGGTATTACAACACCTACGACAAAACCTTGAATATTTTTGGGCTTGCGCCTGCAACAGATTATGTAGTGCGGATATTGCCAGGCATGAAAGACCCGTACGGCAACCAGATCAAGGATGAGATTTCGTACACCTTCAAAAATGGGGACTACCAACCTTATGCGCGGCTTGTGCTGCCATGGACGCCGCTCATCTACCGCGCCGAGGGAGCGCAGGAAGTTTATTTCGAACATCAAAACATAGATGAAGCAACCGTCTCGGTTTACTCAATTACCGCAGATGAATTCTCCAACCTGACCAATGGTACGCTTGCCACAGGTGACTTCAAACCTCAAACGAAGGCGGTCCGTGAATGGGCAATTGGAACAGGCGAAACCAGAAACACACTTGAGCGCGACCTTCTGAAATTTGCAGATGAAAATGGAAAGCCGCTCAAGGCGGGTTTCTATTTCATTGGATTAAATGGCAAGCCACTTGATTATCAAACTAATTTTTATCAGGGCTATCTCTTCATTGTTGCAACGGACAACATCACTTTCAAGGCCACTCCCACTGAAGCACTCGCATGGGTGACGGATCTGGAAAACGGTGCGCCGCAAAAAGATATTTCTGTCACATTCTACAACGACCAATTTGTTGAAGTAGGCAAAGCCTCCACAGACAAAGACGGATTAGCCTATCTTGAAAATATTAAAGCAGCAAATTACGCTAAAGTGGAAAGCGGCGATCATTTTGGATTCACGGCCTTGTATTGGGGCAGCGGTGTCAGCGCAGGCGACTTTGGGTTATACGAAAACTACTACAGCGGACTGCCGAACTTGTTCGGCTATCTTTACACTGATAGACCCATTTATCGACCCGATCAGGAAGTTTTCTTCAAAGGCATTCTGCGTAATAATGACGACCTGCATTACAGCCTACCCGATCAAAAGCAAATCTATGTTGTAGTGGAACAATGGGGCGAAAAGATATTTGCCGAATACGTGCCTATCAATGAATTGGGCAGTTTCAGCGGAAAAATCAAGCTTGCGCCTGAAGTATCGCTCGGCATGTATAACATTTATATTTACAAATCCGACTCACCTGAAGAAGCGCCGATCAGCTCGGTAAGTTTCAGCATCGCCGAATATAAAAAGCCTGAGTTTGAAGTGTCTGCCTCCACCGACAAGACAAACATCCTTTCAGGAGACTCTGTCACTTTTGGATTGGACGCGGAATATTATTCCGGCGGCGTGTTGAAGGATGCACCCACAAACTGGTTTGTTGAATCTTCAACCTTTTATTTCACGCCTGCTTCCAAATATAGCCAGTACAGCTTCATGGATTGGGACAGGGATGTGTATTGGTCACCAGATCAAAGCGTACTTAACAACACTGTCGATCAAGGCGAAGGTGTGACGAATGAAAATGGTCACCTTGATGTCATACAGATCTTTGACACAGGCGAAAGCAAAGTCAGCCAGCAAATGTCATTTTCTGCCAACGTGACAGACGTGGCGGGTAACACCGTCAGCGGCGAGACAAGTGTGATCGTGCATCAAAGCGAATTCTACGCGGGCATCCGTTCCGAGAGGTATATCGGCACGGCAGGCGAGGAACAGCCGTTCAGCGTGGTTGTGCTCGGATGGGCTTCTCAGCCAATTGTGAATCAAAAGGTCACTGTCAATTTTGTAGAGCGGCAGTGGTTCAGCGTACAGAAAAAAGATGACCAAGGGCAATTGCGCTGGGAAACTTCAGTGAAGGAAATTCCCGTCAGTAAACAGGAAGCAGTGACCGGCGTAGATGGAAGCGCGCAAGTGAATTTCATCCCGCCAAAAGGTGGAGTCTATAAGGCATTGGTGACGGTGACTGACACGAAAGGAAATTCGCATCAGTCTTCGACTTATATTTGGGTTGCCAGCGATGGAGAGATTTCCTGGCGACAGACCAACGACCGCGCGTTCAGCCTGATCGCGGACAAAGATATGTACACGCCCGGTGACACTGCCGAGCTTTTGATCGCGCAGCCATTCTCTGGAAAGGTGTATGCGCTGGTCACCTATGAGCGCGGACACATTTACAAGCAGGAAGTAATCCTGCTTGATGGCAACAGCACGATCTACAAACTACCGATTGCTGATGAGTTTGCACCCATCGCGTATGTCTCTGTGACGGTCATCAGCGGCGCGAAAAATACAGGCGCGCCTGATTTCAAGATCGGCATGGCGCAGATCAATATTGATACAGCACAGAAGACCATCAACGTATCAGTTACTGCGGATAAAGAATCGGCTGGGCCAGGGGAAGAGGTGACGTACACCATCAAAACAACAGATATCAACGACAAACCCGTTTCAGCAGATGTTTCGCTGGCCGTGGTGGATAAAGCCGTGTTGGCTCTTGCGCCATCCAACACTGTACCATTGCTGGATAGTTTCTATTCCAAACAACCATTGAGTGTGAGTACGGCTGTAGGCATTGTCACGAGTGCAGATGATTTCAATGCCAATTATCGCAAGACCATTCCAGACGGAGCACAAGCGGGCGGCGGTGGTGGCGGCGATTTAGGTGTAATTACTGTACGCGAAAACTTCAAAGATACAGCGGCATTCAAAGCTCAATTGACAACCGATGAAAACGGCATTGCTCAAGTGACCGTGACCCTGCCAGAGAACCTCACCACCTGGTCGGCGGATGTGCGCGCCATCACTGAAGACAGCCGCGTGGGACAAACTACCAGTGAACTGATTAGTACCAAGCCGCTCTTCGTCCAATTGCAAACGCCGCGCTTCTTCGTAGTCAATGATTCGGTCACCGTCGGCGCAACGATCTTCAACAACACAGATAATATGTTGAACGTGGCTGTCTCGCTTGATGCGCAAGGCGTTGAAATTAATTCAGACATCATACAAACTGTTGATGTAGAAAGCAGGCAGCAGGCGTACGTCACATGGGAAGTGAAAGTAAAAGATGACGCCCAACGTGTGGATATGACCGCAACCGCGGTCAGCGATCAATACACCGATGCCAGCAAACCTGCGGCAGGCACATTGTCTGAACAGGGCATTCCCGTCTTCAATTTTACAGCTACGGAAATCGTTGGCACTTCAGGCGTAATCAGTTCCTCAAATTCCATCACCGAAAGCATTCAACTGCCTACGACTCTAAACTTCACAGACGCGAATCTTTCCATTGAAATTTCGCCTTCGCTTGCCGCATCCATGCAATCGGGTCTCACCTATCTCAAAGATTATCCATACCTGTGCATGGAGCAAACCATCTCGCGCTTCCTGCCGAACGTCATCACCACGCGCGCGCTTCAAGCTGCGGGAATGCCCACGCCTCTACTAACGGACGTGGATGCACAAGTCAACGCCGCGCTGCAACGAATTTATGCCAAGCAAAAATATGATGGCGGCTGGAATTGGTGGGATGGTGAACTTAGCGACCCGCAAACTTCCGCTTATGTTGTGTATGGTTTGCTCGAAGCAAAAGACTCTGGCTACGTAATTTCAGAAACTGTTCTTAATAACGGCATCAACTACCTGAAAGACAATCTCCCCGATCTCAGGCGCAATGATGCTTCGTGGCAATATAACCGTCACGCCTTCATGTTGTATGTATTGGCGCGCGCCAATGAACTCGGCGCAGGGCAGACGAACTTCATCTTCGAGCAACATGCTTCGTTAGATTTGTATGGGAAAGCATATCTTGCGCAGGCGATGTATTTACTTGACCCCGAAGACTCGCGCATCAATACGCTTCTTTCCGACCTGTCAACTGCCACTGTCCAATCGGCAGCGGGCGCACACTGGGAAGAATCCACCAAAGACCATTGGAATTGGAACTCCGACACCCGCACAACCGCCATTGTCTTGAATGCCTTCATACAGATCGACCCAACGAATCCCATCACTGCAAATGCTGTCCGCTGGTTAATGGCGCATCGTGATGGCGGTCACTGGTATTCCACGCAGGAAACAGCATGGTCGCTTATTGCATTAACAAATTGGCTGGTGGAGTCGAAAGAGTTTGAAACAGACTACAAATACTCTGTTGGATTAAACGGCGACACATTGCAGGTAGGTCTTGCAAGCAAAGATAACTTATCCGAAACGGTTGATCTGCAAGTGCAGATCGAAGATCTACTGAAAGAGGAAGCCAATTCACTTGTCATCACTCGTGGACGTGGACAGGGCAACCTCTATTATTCGGCTTATCTCAGCACAAGCCTGCCTGTCTCGGAGATTCAACCTCTTGATCAAGGAGTGAGTCTTTCACGTGAATACTTCGCACTGGATGACCTCATGAAGCCCATCACCGAAATTGAACGCGGCGAATTGGTCAAAGTCCGTTTGACGGTAGTTGTCCCAGCGGCGGTTCACTACATCGCTATCGACGATCCGCTTCCGGCGGGGTTGGAAGCGCTGGATGCATCTCTTGCTACCGACACTGCTGTCCCATCCTCTTATACGGCACAAGATTACAAGGAGCGCGGTTGGGGCTGGTGGTATTTCAGCCACGTAGAATTGCGAGATGAAAAGGTTGTACTCTCGGCAGATTACTTACCCGCTGGAACCTATGTCTACACCTACCTTACACGAGCCAGCACAGCAGGCACCTTCAACGTCATTCCACCGACTGCCTCTGAGTTCTACTTCCCTGATGTAGGCGGACGGGGTGCGGGAAGCATCTTCACGGTGAAATAAATAAAGTATTGAGACCTGACAGCTAACCTGTCAGGTCTTTTTTGTTTTCTAAAATTATCATTCAAAAGCAATGATTATCAAACCCTGACAAAGTTATACTGTCAGCATGATACAAACCCAGCCATCAGATAAAATCTCCCTTTTGCATCTGGCATTTAAGGGATTAACGGAGAATGAGCTGCATGCTATGGCAGCCATGTCTCAGCTTTGTACTTATCCGCCTGAGCACACCTTATGTCACGAAGGCGCATACGAGGAAGTCTTCTACATCATCGCAGACGGTATCGCCACCATTAGCAAGAATATTAGCGAACATGATGGTGAACGAATTTTGCGTATTGCAAGCAAAGGGGATCTGGTCGGTGAAATGGCATTGATTCAGAACGTGCCGCGCTCCGCCACGGTGCGTACTCTTACAAATTGCACAGTTCTGGAAATGGACAAGAAAAATTTCGAGATCATGCTCAGCCGCAGTCCGAGCATGGCAATCAACATCATCCGCACCACGCTGGACCGTATCCGTGAGAATGACCAGATCGCGATTCAGGATCTGCAGAACACGAATAAAGTATTGCATCATTTAGATCGCAACAAACTGGAATTCATTCAGGTTGCCGCACATGAACTTCGCACACCATTGACCGTCCTAAAAGGGTATGTCAATGTGCTGAACTCTTTTCCTGAAATTAAAACCAACCCCGTCATCCACGAAGTGATGGAGGGAATCATCAAAGGCGCTGACCGTATGCACGAAGTGGTCAACACCATGCTGGATGTGACCCGCATTGATAGTGAAACGTTAAAGCTGCGCGCCACGCCCGTGCTATTAAAGAGAGTAATCAGCGATACTGTACACGAACTTGCCAAAGCGGCCATTGAACGCAACATTGAAATAACCATTGCAGAGGAAGCAGAGACACCCAATATCAACGCAGACCCTGCATTGATCCAAAAAGCGCTGTATCATCTGATCGTCAACGCCATCAAATATACGCCTGACGGTGGAAAGGTGATAGTTCGTTCGTACCCGATTACGATGGAAAAAAATACTCCAGGGGTTGAGATCAGAGTTCAAGATTCGGGCATCGGCTTGAATGCAGAGCACCATGAACTGATATTCGAAAAGTTTTATCAGGTCGGAGATGTGTCGATCCATTCTTCCGGAAAAACATCTTTCAAAGGCGGCGGGCCCGGTTTGGGGCTGTCCATTGTTCGTGGGGTAGCACGAGCACATGGCGGCAAGGTATGGGTGGAAAGTTCAGGGCATGATGAGGTCAAGCTCCCTGGCAGTACATTCTATTTGCAGCTGCCGATAGACCCCATTGACCCTTCGGTCTAAAACTTATTCAACTACAACAATTGTTACTATATTGCTCTTCACCAATTCGCCGTCTGTCTTGACACCTTCGACCCAAAAGCGATGTTCACCCAAAGACAGTGTCCACCAAGTCTGAAATGGCGGTGTGGACAGAGCTGTTAATGCGATGCCATCCACGAAGAAGGTGACTTGCGCGAAATCGGAATTTACCAGCGTAGAAAATGATATTTGCTGGGCGCTCAGATCAAGGGTAGGAGCGAGGCGATAGGTTGTATTATTAATGGGAGAAATCAGGGTCAAGGAATCTGTTAGGTTAGTCGCTGCGTTGGCATCATCCAATAAAAGAAAACCTTGTGCGTGCGCCCAATTCCGCGCTTCGATGGGGATATTCAAAGCAATCTCGCCTGAGTTGGTGCGTTGATAAAAGGTGTCTGGCGTGGTCGGTTGTGTGCCCGCGATAAACCATTCCTTTTTTATATGCGGGCAGGTATCTGTGGGAAGCAAGCCCGAGAGATCGCATACTTCAAATTGAAGAAGCCCAGCAGGCTGAGTAAAAATTTTATCGGGACGCCCCTCTAAAATGGAACGCATGGTCTCAGCCCAAATAGGCGCCGCTCCTGTGAGGCCTGTAACATTTTGCATGGCTTGATGGTCGCTATTGCCAACCCACACTCCAACAAGCAGATCAGGTGTGTATCCAATAGTCCAGTTATCGTGGTAATTAGTCGTAGTGCCAGTTTTCACGGCGGCGGTACGGTCAATTTTTAGAACGCTGTTAATGCCAAAACCTGTTGAGCGGGCGCGGTCATCGCTGAGAATATCGGAGATGAGCCAGGCCACACGCGGGTCGATAACTTGAAGCGCGTGTTTTTTTTCTGGGGTGTATAAAAGATTTCCACTGGCATCTCTAATTTCCAGAATGAACATGCTGCCAATGTATTCGCCATCGTTTGCCAAGGCTGCATAGGCGCGAGATAACTCAAGCAGGCTCATTTGTCCGCCTCCCAATGCAAGAGACAGGTCATAATTTTGCGGGGCATTAAGAGAGCGAATGCCAAGCTGATTGGCAAGTGCGATGACATTTTCAATGCCAACATTTTGCAGGGTTAACACAGCGGGCACATTTAGGGAAGACGCCAACGCTTCGCGGACCGAAACAAAGCCGTGCTCCCTGCCATCATAATTGACAGGCTTGTAAGGCTGACCATCTTTTGTAGTGAACGTATGAGTTACATCCATCAAGGTGGATGCAGTCGTAAGCGGCTGTTGCTGATTTGGATCTAGCGCTGCCGCATAGATGATAGGTTTGAACGCCGACCCAGATTGCCTACGCGCAGCAGTCATATTTAGTGCGCCATAGATGGATGAATCAAAATAATCTGCGCTGCCGACTAGTGTGAGCACTTCCCCGCTATGTGGGTCGATGACAATCACCGCCGCATTATTAACGTTGAGGCTGGTCTCTCCTTCTTTGGGCTTGAACGACGCGATGCGCCTTTTTACGATCTCTTCGGTCAGGCGCTGCATGGTCAAGTCCAACGGAGTACGGATGACTAATGAATCCGCGGCGCTCAACTGACCCGACGCAAAGAGTTCGTCAAGCTGGTCTTTTATCATCCAGACAAAATGGGGCGCTTCAATTGGGTACGGCTCTGGATTGTAGCTAAGCGGAGCAAGTTCGGCATCCCGTCTTTCAGCAGCGGTAATGAATCCATTTTTTTCCATGAGACCCAACACCACGCGTTGACGCTCAAGTGCGAGGTCAGGATTTGTAAATGGATTATAGACCCCGGGTGTTTGCGGCAACCCCGCCAATAACGCGCACTCAGGTAACAGCAGATCAGAAGCGGACTTACCGAAATACGTTTGAGACGCGGCTTCAATTCCATATGCCATACCGCCATAGTAGATCTGGTTTAGATATAAAGCGAGAAGTTCATCTTTGGAGTAGGTGCGAGTCAATTGCCACGCGAGAATAGTTTCACGTAATTTACGGCGCAAAGTACGTTGGGTTACTTCATCCTTTAATAATAACGTCCGTGCTACTTGTTGAGTGATGGTGCTGCCGCCGGATAGCGTCTCGCCGCCTTGCAGATTGATCCACACAGCGCGGATAATACCTGCCACATCCACCCCTGAATTTTGGTAGAAGTTTTTATCTTCCACCGCAATTGTTGCACCCTTTATACACTGCGGAATCCCATCCGCAGGCAATACAGCATTACGTCCGCCTTCGGAGGGGATGATTTCATAGAGCAAGCGACCATTGCGGTCAGTAATACTGACACTGGGTTGATTTAGATTTTCAGGCAGGGATGTAAGGGAAGGGAGATCATAAAAAAGATAAGCAAGGTATACAATGAAAAGAAATACTATGAGCAAAAAGAAACGAGAAAATCTGGAGTTCAGCAATGTACGCATAAAATAATTATAAGCTCAGCCTGTACACATGCAGGGACTATGCCTCCCCAACCATTTGCTTAAGCTTTTTCTGCAGATCCTCCAACGCATCTTGGCTGGAAGATTCAAAGACCTTATCCAATTGCTGGATACCAGACTCAAGGGTTAACGTCAGAGTCAAAAGTTTGTTGCCTGAAGCGGTCAGCGTTACATTTTGAATTTTCTGCAATGGAATGTATTGCCACACGCCGCCATACCTCTCTCCCCTCACTTCAGTTGTGTCTTCATCATCTCTAATAAAGATAATTTCCTTATCCGTCAGAATCGTTAAATGTGCCAACCCTACGGTTCGATGGAATTTATAGCCGAACAGATCAAATACCTGCCTACGAATTTTGGGCTGCAAAATGGACTGTAGAATTTTTTCTCCGCGCACCATGCTTTCACGGGCATAATTCATGAATTTGAAGTTGGCGGATGCCAAATAATCGAATGCAGCCAGTTCCACTTGCCAGGCAGCATCATCTATATCAGCAGGCGCTGGCCGCATTTTATTTATGACAGGTAGAAGGTGGCGAACGGATGAAGAGTTAAATCCAATCCTTGCGGTAGTTGCTGAGCCAGTCGTTGTCAATCCACTGATCGTGAACCAGGATGACAACAGGACAATGCCTGCTTCAAGGGTATAAATCTCTCTCAAAGGAAAAGCCGAAGAAACAACTTTATTTCCAATGCGCTCCCAGACATAAAAGATACCATTTATCTCGCAAAGTAAATTTTCAACTTCGTTGAGTCTATTATCCTTCACAGATGGTACAAGTACAACATATGGGAATGGCTCTCTCTCCTCAAGCACAGCCTGACATGAAGTTTTATAGATGTCTGGAACATCCGCATACGAATCAATGACTCTAGCCCATGTAGTCATGGTTTGCGCGGCTCCGGTCATTGTATTCAGTGATTCGTTCAAGTTCGATGTCATTTTTTTCCTAACAATATGAATTTAGACTTAACACACGGCGGTTTCGATTGTGATTTTTTGCTCTATCATTTTACTCTTTTTTGAAAAATGAAAATAATAAACAGGCTCCAGCCGTGAATTTCCACTTAATTCAAAGTGCTATAATCACCACAAGGGACACCCTTAAAACAGGAGAACAAAATGGCTGCTCAACAAACCCCTGAAAAAATTTACTCCAACCCAGCAGAGATTCTGCAAAAGTTAAT
>Ga0209277_10000199_pt1 | contig 31932 bp, 23 predicted proteins | sample JI81AbrownDNA_FD_187503 | JGI IMG/M metagenome (GOLD analysis project Ga0209277, IMG submission 187503) | Wastewater effluent complex algal communities from Wisconsin, to seasonally profile nutrient transformation and Carbon sequestration -... | ecosystem: Engineered > WWTP > Effluent > Algae... | reverse complement strand
ATCGCTTTCAAAACGCGCGAAGAAAGTTTGGGATTCGTATCCCTTGGGTATTTAAAAAAGAATTGCCCTAAATGCAATAAGGCAGGTAAAATAAATCCACCCGTCAGCCAGCGGTGATAAGCAGCGATAGGGTGATAGCAAAAGGCAGCAAAGAAATATCCCGTGTTAAAAATGGCGAGAAAAAAGAAACCTATACCTAGATGAAATGTGCTATCGGACTTATTCGGCAGAGTCAAAAAAAAATACGCGAACGCAAAAGTGAATATCGTTACGAGTAACGTTCCGAACGAAAAAAAGTTAAAGAGTATATATTTAGTATATGGTTCAAAAAACTCCATCAATTGCCCTCACGTATGTAAGCTAAAGAATTTCATAATTAGAAAACAATCTTTTTTTATTTTTTTCTTAATCGAAAAATTGTGCCTACATAAGACTTTCGATAGCGGGGTTGCTATCTAATTTTTATGGCTATTTAAAAAGTAGTTGCAACTGACTAGTAAGAAAGACAAGCTGAATTCTAAAAGCGATTAGCGAATAGAATGAAACACTCTATAGTATATAAGGATTTTATAGGATCGGTTCATTATAATTCTAATGGGGAAGTGTTTTACGGGAAGATAGAAGAAATTGAGGATCTAGTTACATTCGAAGGAAAGTCAATGAGCGAACTAAAAAAATCGTTTCAAGCAGGTGTTGATGAATATTTTCTATTTTTAAAAACCACAAAGGCTACTGTATAATTCCAATGGAAATCGAAAAGATAATACTCGTTATCCGAGCCACTCGTTTGCAAGAGAGCGTGCAGCGCTTCAGCACAAAGGCTCAGGCAAAATTCTTTGTTCAATCTAGAGGTCAGTCTTTTGATGATTACGAAAAAGAAGATTCTAATTATCAGTATGCTCGCGACCAAGTAGCACATGCAATTCCTGCTGATATTAAACTACAAGTCATTGATAGAAATTTTCTTCCAAACTTTGTATTCGGTCCCAAAGATGTTGTAATGACTCTAGGTCAAGACGGGCTTGTTGTAAACACTGCAAAGTATTTGAATGGTCAACCAATCATTGCAGTCAATCCAGATCCAGAAAGGTTTGATGGAATTTTACTTCCCTTTCAAATACCTACACTTGCACAAGCAGTGAATTCATTATTAAAAGGAAGTCCGCGCATTCGAAATATTACCATGGGCAAAGTGGAATTAAACGACGGACAACAGTTGTTTGCCTTCAATGATTTTTTTATTGGAGCAAAGTCCCATATCAGTGCTCGTTATACAATTAAATTTCAAGGCAGGCAGGAGCGTCATAGTTCAAGTGGAGTCGTAATATCAACACCCGCCGGATCTACTGGATGGTTGAGTTCCTTATTTAATATGGCAAAAGGAATTGCCGGGTTTCAAGGCGACAAATCAGAGTTAGGCGGAATGAGGCTCGACTGGGACGAAAGACGGTTAATCTTCATTGTCCGCGAACCTTTTCGTAGCAAATGGAGTGGAGCAGACTTAGTTGCGGGAGAAATTTCCGAGCAAAATAAAATTACCCTCGAAAGTCATATGCCCGAAGCAGGCGTGATTTTTTCTGATGGAATGGAGTCTGACTTTTTAGAATTTAATTCTGGCACTACTGCAAGCATTGGTCTTGCAGAGAAGATGACAAGGCTTGTAGTCAAAGAGTAAATCTTTTAAAAAAAATTTCCCATCTTAGTGTTTATAAATAAACCATTGTGAAGAATCATGATTATCCGGTATCCAATAAAATTTAATGTAAGTAGAGTATTATGAAAGTTCAAAGGCAAACCATATTGCAAAATTCGAAATTATCTGCAATGTATCCAAACTATGACTATTTTGATAGTTACAAAGGAGAATGCATTTCCCAACGAAAAATTACGTCCATTGATTTGGGTAGAGCTTTCTTTTCTTCTTCTCCTGTTTGGGTGGACAAATTATTTTCTCTCCGAAATAAAATCGTATCTCTTTTTGGATTAAAAACTACAAGCTCTAACCTAGATCGAACTTCTTTAAAAGAGTTTGATTTCCAAGTAGGTAAACAAATCGGATTGTTCAAAGTTTTCGCTCTTACGGAAAAGGAAATCATTTTAGGTGAAGATGATAAGCATTTAGATTTTAGAGTTTCTCTTCTGGTAGAATCTAAAGAAGAAAAACAATTCGTAAACATTATGACTTCTGTAAAGTTCAAGAATATTTTCGGAAGACTATATTTTCTACCGGTAAAACCTTTTCATCAACTCATTGTCCCTACTATGCTAAAAGGAATTCTACGAAAAATCGAATAAATGTAGGAGTAGAGAATTATCTAAATAGAGGTAAAAATATGAATGATAGAAAATTAAAACTTAATCTCCAAAATTTTATATATTCGTTAGTGTTGATACTGAATATTTTTTTATTCAATTGCAATTCTCTACCACAAAAACCGGATACAATCCCCAAAAATGATTACTCTTACTTGAATGAATACTTAAATAATTACATTCCTACAAAAATGGATGAAGCCTCTGTCGTTGGACTTGCGGTGAGTGTAGTTACCGACAAAGAGATATTATACGCTAAAGGATTTGGATATGCAGATAAAAGAAATGGAAGAGAAGTCAATCCAAATACCATCTTTAGAACCGCATCCGTGTCTAAGATTATTAATTTAGTAATTACAATGAAATTAGTTGAGGAAGGAAAATTAAACTTAGATAAGGATATTAACCAATACCTGCCTGAGTTAAAACTGCTATCTAGATTTCAAAAGTCAAAGCCAATCACAATTCGTTCCATTCTAACGCATCATTCCGGACTGCCTTCCGATAGAATGAAAGGATTTTTCTCTCATGCAAAAACAGATTCATTAGAGAAATTGGTTTCTGATACTTCTGGGGATTATGTAAGTTACCCACCTGAATTTATTTTTTCTTATTCGAATTTAGGACATTCGATTCTAGGACGAATCATTGAAAAAGTATCCGGTGATTCTTATGCAAATGTATTGGATAAAAAATTATTTAAACAACTGGGTATGGAGCATTCTTTCTATGAAATAAATTTAGATAAGAAAAACGTTTTCGCCAAAGGATACGGCGGAATAATCTTTAAATCAGAAGTCGCCGAAGCTGGCTTACGAGACTTACCAGCAGGATTTTTAAATTCATCAGTCAATGATCTGTCTAAAGTGATTCAACTATTTATAAATGATGGGCGGATAAATGGTGTTAGCTATTTGAAAGAGTCTACTTTAAAAGAAATCTATACAATCCAAAATCCAAATAATGCATACGATGATGATTTCAAAATTGGTTTGAGTTTTTTTGTAAATACTCTTGATTTGGGAAATGATATTTTTAGTATTTCGCATGGGGGAGATACTTTTTTGTATCATGCCATGCTTGGAATTCTTCCCAAAGAAAAACTAGGAGTAATTGTATTATCAAATACAATTACTTCTGCTCCTGTAGTGTATGATATTGCAAGCAAGTCTCTTCAAATTGCATTGGAAACAAAAACCGGTTACAAAAAACCAACAGAAAATAAAAAGCCCGAAGCGGCAAATGCAGATATGTCGTCTTACGCCGGAGTCTATCAAAATGGCGCTCTTATGGAAGTAGAAGTCGATGGCAATAATGTTTCGGCAAAATTAGATACTGGCATAAAGTTTATATTACCGGACAAAGAAGGCGTGTGGCAAAATGCTAAACTAAAAGTATTCGGGCTTTTCACGATTAACCCACCAATACAGTTTAAATTTAAAACCGTCGAGAAAGACAAATTGCTTTATCTTAAAGTGGGAGGAAACATCCTATTATGGGGAAGTAAAATTATGCCAGCGAATTCAATCTCTGTATCCTGGAAAAATCGTCTCGGTAAATATAAAATTCTAAACGATGACAAAGACAATGCAGGAATGATTAAAAATCCAGAATTAAAAATAGAAAGAGGATTTCTCATCTTTGAAAATAATGGAATTCCAGCGGCTAATGTTGACGTCATACAGAAACTAGCTCTTCAAATATTGAGTGATAAAGAAACAGTTGTCGCCGGACTCGGAAGAGGAAAAGGCGACACAATTTCTGTAAAACAGATTAGAGGCAAAGAGATATTAACCTATTCGGGTTATGAAATGGAGAAAGTGGAGTAGAGAATTGGTTAGTTTTTTTAAATCAGTTGAGTTAAATCTATATTTAGCTCAACTTCTAGTGCAGTTATAAAACTAAGTTCTTCTTTATATCGTTTTAAAAAATCTAGTATTTCTTCCTTTGAATAATTTGAGACTAAATGTTTAATTCTGTGAACATGCCTTGCCCGCTCTGTGTAGAGTCGATTGTCGTTTAATCCTAAAAAATCTATAAACTCTTTGGCTTCTATATCTTGAGGATTAACTTCCTGATAAATTCCATCAGAGTAAACAATGCGCTTTTTTAATTCATCTTCCGATTGGAAAAATAGATTCTTAAAAAAAGAAGCATTTGGATATTTTTCATCTTGCTTATATAAATTTGCTGCACGAAGGACTGCATAATAGTTATAATAATCATCTTGGTATTTTATTTTGGAGTTGAAATGTTCTACTTCAGGAGAATCCAAAGGCTTTAAATACTTTTCTGTATAAGCGCAGAAATTTTTCTGCTCTGAAATCAATTCATTTAGCAGCTTTTTATTATTAGCCGATCTATTATCTTGATAGGTCAAGCCCTGTGATGAAATATTAGAATTAGTTTTTTTACTTAAAAATTTCATGCAGCATCAAAATTGTAATCGCTTCCTATGCGATTCATTTCAGAAATTATTTTTTCTTTATCTTCTTTAGAAATTGCATGTCTTAGTTTTTTCTTTAAATCAACGTAATGATCCCACATTGCAAGCCCTTCTTTACCCATGAGATTTTTTAATTCAAAGTCATTTGTTAAAATATCATTTGGATCATCGCCTACTGGCGATTTGCCTTTTCTTGAAATTACATGCGCATTTTCATCCCATTCCAAAATAATTCTTTCATATGGTTCGAATTGAGCGGCTATAATAGGATTATGTGTGCTGATAAATACTTGCGTATTGTTTTCGCCATTTTTATCTTTGATAATTTCCAGAAATGTTTCCATCCAATCAAATAAGAAATCAGGATAGAGGCTATTTTCAGGCTCATCTAATAACAAGAATCCTCTCTTAACTTCTCGATTAAAGTATAACGAATAGATATGCCCGATTCTAAAAATATAATTTCGTATTCCAGTGCTTAGTGCATTATAGGGAATTGTCTTTTTTGTGGACTTATTTACGATGTATGCTTTTAGATTATCCGTCAATTGCACCGGATTACTTGCATTTGCCACATCAAACTCTAAACCTGCTCGATTTAGAATTTTATTCCATATCTCGGAAAGTTTATTTAGTATTTTAGGATTTACTCTATCAAATTCTTCTTTTACAGTCTTTACTGTTTTATTTTGATTTTCTTCTCGACTTTCGTATTCTCTAAAATCATTTTCTCTTTTTTTTATTAAGTAAATTAAAAGCGTCCAGAATTCACCTATTTTCTCATTTGAGATGATATGAGAAGGAGGAAAATCCTTATATGCCGACAAAGCTGTATTCAGGTCAGTTTTTGGGAGGTCATCAATTCTCATATATTGATTTGATTCACTTTCGGCAGGTGAGATTATAATTAGGTTAGATGAATTTTGATTGAATTGTATTGACTTGTTAAAAATAGTAGTCTCTTCCGAATTTAACAGATACTTAGAATATTTAGTTACTGTTAAATCTAAATGCTTTTTATCTTTTATGGAACCAAACTCTAATTTCCAATTTACTTCTTCTTTTTCAATTTCCGGACGAAAAATTAATTTCGTTCCAGAATAGGAAAGCGATAGACCAAAAGATGAACGAAGATAGTTAGGGTTTAAATTCAGCAAGTAAAAAAAAGTATTCTCAACTTTAACTTTAACCAATAAGAAAGGGACAAAGAAGAAATTTGACGTAGGAAAATTATAAATTGTATGATATAAAACTTGCAATATCGTCGATTTACCTGTTCCATTTCGCCCAATGAAACAGATTTTATCTAGTGGTTCTCCTGTTTTTGGATTTGTAAAATCTAATTCGAGATCTTCAAATTGTTGAAATCCTTTTATATAGACTTTACAAATCTTCATAGTGTATTTTACTTAATAGCGCCTTGAATACTATTAAATATTCTATCAGACCAAGCGCCGCCTTCTTTTACATAAACTGCTGGTTCGCCTAACGGCGCTGGAACTTTAAATGTATGTCCACCGATAATAGTTTTTCCAGTGAATACATGCTTCCATTTTCCTTTTGGAAAATACCCCGTAACCTCTGTATCACCTTTTGTGTATACCGGCAAAACAAGAATATCCTCACCAACCATGAACTGATATTTTAAATTGTAGGTATTTGCATCAGATGGATAGTTTAGATAAGGATGACGAATGACTGGATATCCTTTTTCTTTTGCTTCTCCAACTAGATGAGAAAAATAATCCTTAAGGGCATAATGAATTTTTCCAAAACGAGCAAATGCATTTACACTGTTTATATCTGAATTATTTTCGGGATAAAAAATTGGTCTACCGTCTTTGTCTGTTTTTTTGTTGTAGGTGCTAGAATAGACTTGGTTAAAACGTCCAGGAACATTTCCTTCATGTGTGCGGTAAATCGGAGTAAACGCATTCATTTCCGACCAGCGTCTATTTAACTCTTCCGTTCTGTCATAGTTAGGAAAATAGAAAGGAGGATTCTTGAGTCCTGTGTAGCCACCAATATCGCTGTGGTTAATAGCGATTCCACTTATCCCGCTTGAATTCAATCCAACGATTGTAGAGGCTAATCCATCGTTAACCCCAAAACTAACCATTTGATCGCCTAACCAGAATGCAGTCGAATAACGATTAGACCCTGTATAACCCGCGCGTGTGAAGAAAATAATTTCGCCTTCTTTACCTGCTTCCTGAATTGCTTCGCGGTTGATTCTCGCCCAATCTACTGGATAAATATTATGATATAGCTCAGCGGAAACTCCACTGTAAAGTTTTGCGTCGAATGGAAGCCACTCACCGAAGTCAGCCATCCAACCAGAGAGACCTTGTTCTATCATATTTTTTTTGATAATATCTTTTGTCCATTTTACAGCTTCTGGATTTGTTAAGTCAATTAAGTAAGCAGGAAAGCCCACAGTCTCAATCATATAGTCTTCGCCAGATTGTTTTTTAACGAGGTATCCTTTTGCTTTTGCTTCTTCTAGCATTGGGTTCGTAAATGAATCAGGCTCTCTCTCAGGCTTACAATCGTTCATTGGGATAAATCGCTTGTAACCACAACTGTTCGGCTCTTTAATTGGTTGCTTAGGACTTGTAGGAGCGTTCGTCTCCGCAAGGAAAGAATTGATATAACCTAAAACTTTCACACCATCCTTATTCATCTCTTCTGTGAAATTCTTGAAATCAGGATACGCTGGTTCTGGATTTCCATCGGAGTCTTTAAATTCGGAATTTTCTTGTGCATACCATCTCCATTTTAATTGGTCACCAAATCCTGTTACGCGTCTACCAACCCAATCCTGAATCCACAGCGCAGTAACGGGATTACCCGCTAGCTTTGCTTCTTTAATCACTTTTTTAACTTTCTCAGTTCCACCCTGCAATCCAAGCCATGTTCCATAAGCCCAATCCGGAAGACCTTGATAACGTCCTGTCTTTGCAGTATACATCTCAATGAGTTCGAGTGGTTTATCCGATACCCAAATAGTGCCTTTTAAATTATTGTCCCAAAATAATACTTTTACATATTCATCATGTTCAAAGTTAAATTTGGAGTATGCGCTATTTTCAAAATAAACCGAGCGGTTATTCGTTGTTATGTAATGAGGCATTGGAGCATAACTTGTGTATTCATTTCCACCTGCTCCCTGAGTTAAATTAGCACCGAAAGTAATCGGTTGATCTCCTCTCCCAATTCCTTGCTCTTCTGTAAATATAAAAGGCTTTTTCCCCTTCATATTAAAATGAGTGTATTGTTCCCCAAATCCGAAGAACTGCTCTTCTTTCACAGATCTATAAACTAAATTAATTCGATTGAATGTTTTGTCAGCAATATGAACTGAAAAATTTAGGCTTTGTTTGTTTTCGGCAGTTAAGTCAATAAAGTATTTAATAAAGCAATCTTGTCCATGTAGTATTCCTGAAATTTTAATTCCATCTTGAATCTTTTCGATTTTATCAATCGATTGATTCGCGCATCGCATCGTATACTCATCTTTAAACTTGAAAGCGGCTAAATTGTATTTTACGCTCGGAGAACCTTTTGCTATGGTCAAAAAAGATCTATCTAAAGGAAATTCTACGAAGGATAATTTACCATTGAATATATGCAATGTTTTGTTATCTATTTTGTATTGAACTTCAGATCCTAATTCCCCTTTTGCAGATACATTTTCAAGAACACGAACACCTATGTTCTGAGTTCCCGAACAATTTAGGTAAATGGATATGAGAATACCTAATATTATTTTTTTAATCATAATAAACTCCTAGTTTTGTAATTATTATTTCTTCCTGTCAATTCCGCCAACTCTTGGAGCAGCTGTCGTAGCAGCACTTGTTCCGTAAAGAGAAACAGCTTGCTTTGGTAGATTTGATTTTCTCCATTCAAACCAAGAACCCTGATAAGTTAAAACATCTTGGTATCCAACTTCTTTAAGCATGAGAGCGCATAAGCACGATCTTGCGCCATTGTAATCATACAACACAGTTGTTCTCTCTGGCATAAAAGGAAAGCCCTGTAGTCGTTTGATAAAAAGTTCGCGGGTAATGACAAACCCTTCTTGATCATAAAATGTCTGCCAATCCCAGAGAAAGGCTCCGGGTAATCTGCCGGATAACGTTCCAGGTTCAGGGCTAGTTAGGCGTGGAAGCTTACCATCATATTCTTCTTTTGTTCTAGTGTCAAAGATTTGTAAGCGAGTTAAATTCTTTTCCATGAAAGCCTTGTCTACTACGCCGGCTAACGGTTTTGGTTTTTCAGTGGGTTCAACGTCTACTAGCTGTTTGCCTGGCTCGGTTTCCCCATCAAAAGGCCATTTCAATGCTAACATATAAGATTCTTTAAATCCAATGGCACGTAGAAGGTAAACCATTCTAGCTGAGAACATTCCCATGCCCTCATCAAAAACAATGACTCTCGATTTATTCGAATCATTGATTAAACCAAGAATCGCTTTTAAGGGAGTATACATTTTTTTTTGCGATTCGGTGTCTGAACCAAATGCCTTTTTAATGAAAGGAAAATAATATGCACCCTTGATAGTGCTCTCTTCATAGGCAGATTGATTTCTGCAATCGATGATAAAATCATCCTTCTCGATAGTCTGTTTTAAAAAATTCCAGTTTGACAATGCTAATTCCTTTCCTAAAAATATTAAGGCTCTCAAGCCATTTAAAAAAAGGGTTACTTTTTGTGTTATTTTTTTTTATAAAAAGTAACATGCGACATAAGTGAAAGAAAGCGTTTTTTTTCCTTTCATTCCAAAAACTGCTTTCCTTTTTTTCAATAATTCACACAAAGTCTTGCAAATTTGTGAAGATATTGTTAGTCTTACAGTTTGAGAGGCAGCATGGCACAAATTCGAAGAAACAATCGGTTTTACATTGAGAATAAAGACTATTATTCAGTAAAAATAGAAGTTTATCCAGAAAGATATGCAGATTGTATTTTAAATGATATCTCTGTAAGTGGAGCCTGCATCATTCTTAGCAAAGAGATTTTTTTACAGAGAGAAAAATCTTATTCATTTGAATTTTTAGAAAAAAATGAAAAGGGAGAGTTTCAAAAAGTAGCGAGCGTCAATGGAAAAATGGTATGGTATTTACATAAAGAATTCAGGGATCAGGATATGCTTTATTTGGGTATCGAATTCCAAAATGAAATTAGTTTACCAGAAAGCATTACTATACAAGGAAAGGTCAAAGCCTAGTGGAACTTACTCTTTTTGAATCTCAAATATCGAGTCATCTGGTTTTAAATGATCGCGATTCGAGAAGAATGGATCGTGTCATCTCAGATGTATCTCAAACCACAGGCATGAACAAACAAGAAGTTTTAGAATTTCTAATATATGGCGCAGAAAATGAATTACATCAGTTACAAATTTCTTATGACTGGGAATTCTTTCGACGCAAAATCGAGAGTAAACTCAAGAAATAAATCCATAAAAATTTCTAATAAAAGCTATTATTCATTATGCCTAAGCGGTGCAAAAGATATTATGAAAGCACTATTTTTTTATTCAAAAACCTGCCTTTTATAATGTATCGTAGAATAAGCAAATCCAAACGTTTTATCTAAGTCCATCTCTGGAAAATTTACACTAAATCCTATCCGAATAATTGCCATATGATGAATGGTATGCTCTGTGATATAATGAAGTTCTCTCTTGACGTTAGTGTCCATAGAGGACAGCGTTGTGTCATTGCCAGTTTCTAAAATAAGAGGCTTATCGTCATAATTCGCAAGACTATCAACTTGCTCCAGTAATAGTCTTACCGCATATTCTCTATTTGTCTCTATTGGTAAATTTCTTCTTCTCTTATCATAATTCACAATTCCAGTTTTAATTCCCTCCAACAAGCATTCAGGGAAATTATATATATGCCGCACATGCTCACCAACCGTGGAACCTCCTAAGATGGATAACTTCTGCGAATAGCCCTTTTCTGGAACTTGGTTCAGATGATTAATTAATTGATGAATCAAATTGGAATAATTTTGAATTTCTATTTGCATTGAATCTATTTTTTATCGCTTCTTATGAATTTCAGTGACACGGCATTCATGCAATACCTAAGTCCAGTCGGTGGCGGTCCATCATTGAATACATGTCCTAAATGACTACCGCAACGATTGCAAAATACTTCTGTGCGAGTCATTCCCCAACTTCTGTCGGTTTCTTCGCCTACTTTTTGTTTGTCGATAGGCTCATAAAAACTAGGCCATCCTGTGCCTGAATCAAATTTTGCTTCAGAGGTAAATAGCTGATTGCCGCATGCAGCGCAAACATAATGACCTTTTCCTTTATTGGAATGCATATCACTTAAAAAGGGACGCTCCGTTCCTTTCTCGCGTAATACTGTGTATGCCTCTGCGGGAAGAATTTTTTTCCATTCACCCTCTGTCTTTGTAATTTCAAATTTATTTTTTTTTGTTGGTTCGCTTTCTATTGCTTTCGCACAATTGGAAATCAGCAATAAAAAAAACATTGTGAAACTTAAGAATGAAAGTATTTTTTGATTTAACATAGACTATTAAACTCCTTTTTTTAAACCCAACTGTTTTAATACTTGGACTACACCTTCCTTCTTTAAGAATAAAATTAAAGTAGAAAAAATAAAAATACTAATCGCTAAAATAAAAAGCAAACCACTATCATCCTTAACTACGATCCCAAGTAAAGTCAAATGACTAAGTATTGCTCCCAAAATAATCAGAATAGAAATAAAAGCGCCAAATATAAAAGTAGCGGGTAATAAGAGTAAGATGGCAGCGACTAACTCTGCAATTCCGGATACAATTCTTCCATAGGGCTCCATGCCTAGTTTAGAAAAAATATATACTGATTCAGGGCTTGCCGTAAATTTGAAATACAAAGTCTGAAGAAATATAAGCGCTGTCAAAACGCGAAGAACAATTACAATTTTATCTTTCATAACCTACCTTTGGTTATTCTAATTAAATTATCCTTGAAAGGATTACCATTATAAAAAAGTTTTCCGTTCTTTTTTGTAAAATCCTATGAAAAATACTTGTAGTTAGGGATTTATAGAGAAAATGAATTCGTTATGAAAGAAAAATTAATTTCTCTCTTAGTTCTACTCATTGGAGACTTCAAAAAAAATTCTCTAGAACACAGACTCTTCAATTCCATTACTCTTGTAAATGGAATTCTAAATATAATCGGCTCTTTTGGAACTTTCTATCTGCCTAATTTCTTAATTCTATTTGTATTAAATTTTGGAACTGGAATTTTATTCTTATTTTTATATTATCTAGCTCGCGTAAAAAATATCTATTATATCTTATACTGGCCTCTCAACTTAACGATTGTAAGTTTTCTTTCTGTAAATTGGTTTACTAATGGGGGCTCACACGGGGGTTCTCATTATTATCTTATACCGGCACTCGTGATCGCAACTATCCTTTTGCGAAACAATAACATTATCTTTGTATATGGATTCTATGCTATTTTGACTCTTTCTCTTTTCGGGGTAGAATATTATTACCCGCAGTATATTACTATGTTTCAAACCAATCAAGATAGATACTTAGACGCATCGTTTAACTATGCATTTGTGCAATTATTCACTGGCTTTTTAATTTTTATTCTATCCAGAAATTTAGACTTAGAAAGGAAAAAATCTGACAAGCTACTCTTAAGTATCCTCCCCGAGAAAATTGCAATTGAGTTAAAGCGAAATGATATCGTTGTCCCTGTTAAATATGAAACTGTATCTGTATTGTTTACTGATATAGCAGGATTTACAAGAATTGCAGAGAAGATGAATCCAGAAGAATTAGTATCCGAGCTAGATCATATTTTTTCTGTGTTTGATTCCATTGTCAAAAAACACAATGTAGAAAAGATTAAGACTATTGGAGATGCATACATGGCAGCAGGAGGAATTCCAGTAGCAAACAAAACAAATGCGGTTGACACAGTATTATGCGCAATTGAATTTCAAGAGTATATGAAATTTCTACAAGCCAAAAAAAAATTTGAAGAGAAACCTTTCTTTGAATTAAGAATTGGAATTCATACAGGAAGTGTAGTAGCAGGAGTAATTGGTCACGAAAAAATCGCTTACGATATTTGGGGGGATACAGTCAACACTGCAAGCAGAATGGAATCTTCCGGTATCGTTGGAGAAATAAATATTTCCTCGTCAACCTACGACCTTGTAAAAGAATTGTTTCTATGCGAGCATCGCGGCAAAGTATCCGCAAAAAACAAAGGCGAAATTGATATGTATTTAGTAAAAGGCGTTGCATCTTAGGGATTGTGCAATAGATGTCATGGTGAGGCTCTCGAATCCATGACTTGACTGAATAAAGCACCTTTCGAGAGCCTCAGGGTGACAATTTTTCGACAACTCCAATGAATTCAATTTTATACAAGCTGATTTACAAATATTTTTCTTATACCCGTTATAAAGTATTAACAAAAGATTTAGGGTTAAAACAATGTTATGCGGACATAGGTGGGCATAAGATTAGTTACTTTGTATCGCCAAATGACGGTCAGCCGCTTGTTCTCATTCATGGACTTCTAGATTCAGCATTTGGATTTAGAAAAATAATTCCCTTTCTAGATAAGAAATACAAACTCTATATAATCGACATACCTGGATTTGGAAAAAGCAAGCTTCCACAAATTCAGTATCTTTATCAAGTAGATATTTTTTCGGATATGATCTACAAATTATTTCAAATACTTTCCGTGGATAACATCGTATTATGCGGTCATTCGATGGGAGGACTTATTTCGCAACACATCGCGATAAAAGACAGTAAGATAAAACGAATTCAAAAACTAGTATTACTTTCTTCTGGAGGAATTCCTCATCCTGAAAGAGATAAAATGCGTGCCGTGTTATTTCCTGCTGATCACGAAGAAGTCGGGAGACTCTTACAGCATTTATATTACAAGGAAACTCCAATGCCATCTAAACTCATTCGTAAGACATTAGTCCACGCATGGAACAGTAGAGAATACAAGTTCTTAGCCGAAAACACAATCGAGCGTGAAAATGAAATCTTCTTTGGTTCCGAAGCACGTAAAATTAAAATCCCTACTTGGATTATCTCCGGCAAACAAGACTTAATCACAACTCCCGAAGCCATGAGAACTTTAAAGTCTTATATCCGTGGTAGCAAACTTATATTACTCGAACACACAAGACATGCCATACACTTAGAGAAGCCGAAAGAAGTAGCGGAGATTATAAATGGGTTGTGAATATTAAATATCTAATAGCTCTAATGTTTCAATGAAACGAAAGTCTTTTCTATTTTTCGTCAGAAGAGGTATTTTTAAATTTAATGCAGTGGCAGCAATTAGGGCATCCGGAATTTCTAAACCATGTGATTAATATCTTTAGCTTTTCTTCCAATGTTTTTTTCTCAATTCTTTTATATATTTGTCAGAGTCTTTCATTTCTGGTCGAGAAGACCACATACCAACGAAAGATTCTTTTTCTAAAGAAGGTTTTTTCTTATCTTTGATCTTAAGTGTAGTTTTATATTTAATTTCTAGATATTCAATGAAATCTACAATTTCTTTTTGAATTTCAGGTTGAAAAGATTCGTATTTTTGGATTAAGATTTCAGACTTCATAGATTTCTCCTTTTTCTACACTTTAACACAAAGCAACTTGTTAAGTAAACTATTATTTTTTAGAAATTCAATTGTATTCTTATTTTCGTGGCAAGACATTACTCGTCTGTGTTCGTAGCAGCATTTACAAAAAAGATTGACTCAAAAATAGCGGTATAACAATGTTATCTCTTATGAGATTTATTTCAACGAAATGCATTCTTGGGCTATTCGTGTTTATCCTGTCTTGTTCTACTGCTGATTATCCGGAAATATATTCTTACAAATTTAATTTTGTTAAATCGAATAAAGAACCAATAACATTTAAAAGAAAATTGCAATTCAAACATTTGTAGACGAAAGGAAAAATGAAAATATTTCCTATTCTGCATTAAGCATAATACCTCTAATGCCCTACGCGAATGAGTATTATAATAAGCCGGAAATGACTGGCCAATACGGAATAAATTTTTTACCAGAAATTGATTTAGCAAAGGGAATGGAAACTGAGTTAGCAGATTATTCTGTTTTCGAAAAAGTTTTTTATACAGACAGAAATTTTCCGAAGGATGCAGATTATTTAATTCGTGTAAGGATTAAGAAAAATCAAATTTACAATAAAGAGACGATGTATGGTATAGGTGCTTTCTTATTTTTGAAAGATGGGATTCTTTATTATGGTTTTTCCCAAATCTTTAAAACAGATTTCTATACAATAAAAGTCGAATGTGATTTAGAATTAATAGAAATAAAAACGAATCAAATTATTTTTCAAAGAAAAATTACAACCGAAAAGTCGGATAACCAGCTTGTTCTGAATAGAAGTAAAATAAGTGAAAATTTTGTGTCTATCAACGAGCAGGTGATTCAAGAAATGAGTAAAGAAATTATTCAATACTTTCATGGAAATAAAAAATGAATCTAACTCTTTTTAAGCGGCTTATTCAGATTATCCTTTTCTTGCTTATACTTAATTGCAATATGCAGCAAAGATTTAATTTTTCCCCTAAAGAAAAGAAATCTGGAAATCAAAAAATCGTAAAGTCGTTAGCAATCGAAACCTTTCAGGATTTACGACCTAAGGATATAGAATCTCGAATTGGTTATTTTTTCATTCCTTTCGTATTTTGGGAATCTAGGGAATGGCAAAGGCGGGATATTGATCGTTTCACTTTTTATAAAATGGATTTAGTATTAACTCATGCATTGAAAAAGGAATTTTTGTCGTATAAAAATTTGAAAGAAGTTTATGTAGCAACAGAATCTGACAGTAAGGATGCAGATTATCTAGTCCGAGGAAAAGTTTTAAAAACATTTAGAAAGGAAACTGATACGTTGTATGGATTAAGTGTATTCGGGATTTTTCTATATCCCTTTGGATTGCCCTTTTCCCATAATCAACTCGATACCGAATTTGATTTTGAGTTAGTTGAGGCTAAGACCAATAAAACGCTACTAAGTAAAAAATATCCTGCCCGTATTTCAGGTCTGCAAAATATTTATATGGAATCATTTCAAAATAAAATGAATACTATCTTACAGAAACAATTAGAATCCTTCGCGAAAGATTGTATGGACGTTTTGAATAAGTAAAAGTATTTCTTCTCTGCTATCAAGTTCGTGGTAGGAAGAAATAACCACAAAGAGCACGAAGGGAAAATGAAATGCGCACAAAGTTCACAAAGAAAAAAATAAGCTTTGCGTGCTTTGTGAAAACCTTTGTGTTCCTTGTGTCAAAAAAAACTTTAATTTTACAGCAGGAGTGAAGTCGGGGATCTGAAGTTATTGAGACCCCCGACAGAAAATTTCGGGGGTGACACGGATGATATCCTTCAATAAACTATAAACCTAATCCCTCTTAGCCCCATGTCTACTACTGTTTCGCCGTCAGCAGGTTCCCAGATTCCATTTTCGTTGAGATCCTTCCATTAATTCTAAAAGCTATTGAATCGAAGAATCCGAAAGCCCGTTATACAGGTCAATTTGCAGCGCGAATAATAGTCTTTATCCGATGGATTTTACCAGATTCGATATTCGATTTGTTATGGAGTTCATTTTTTAAAATCCCTAAAGAAGTTTACTAAATTTTATAAATTTCTGCGATGCTGATGATCAAATCAGGTAGAGCTTAAAAGCAGAAATAGATTGTGTTTCTTCCATAAAAAGATGTTTTGAACTAAACCGGGGGGAATTTTTATATTTTAAAAAATTCTATTTGCTTTAAAAGAATCTTTGCATCTTCTTTTAATTCTTGTGAAATATTCTGAAGATTTCTTGATGACTCGGCTAATAGTTCAGAGCTATTAGTTAGTCTTGCTAGACCAGCATTTGATTCTTCGATAGTATATTTTTGCTCCACGGATGCGCTGCGAATTGATTGAGCCTGGTCTTTTAGTTGAATAATTGTGTTTTTTACTTCTTCATGAATCTTAATCTGCTTACTCAAATTTGCAAAGATTAATTCTATTGATTTGTCTGATTGAATGGAAGCTTCTTGAATTTCCCCGAACTTAAAAGAGACTTCTTGAATTTTTTCATAGCCTTGTTTTATTTTTTTAGAAAGCTGCTGGATTTTTTTAGAGATTAATTCCGAGTTTGCGTTTGTGCTTTCTCCAAGCTTAGATATTTCTCTAGCGACTACTTGAAATCCTCTCCCTGTTTCTCCAGCCCTTGCAGATTCAATCGAAGCGTTCAAAGAAAGTAAGCCAACTTGATCAGAAATTTCTGAAATAAGTTGCGCATACTCAATAATAGCCTTTGATTCATCCTGAATTTCTGACATCGCCTTCTCGGTATTATGCCCTAAATCTGCACCTGCCGTGGCAAAATTATTTGCTTTTTTTGAAAGAGCAGAAGATTGGTTTGTCTGGTTTAAACTGCTTTGCATTTCCCGATCAAGATTCATAAGTGAGGTCGCGCAACTTTCAGTTAATTCTTTTTGTAGTTCCGTCTTAGCCTCCGTTTGCATGATGGCTGATTGAAATTCTTGCATGCCAGCGGAGAGTTCTTCCGCAAAGCTAGATTGAGTTTCTGCTTCTCTTGCAACATGAGAAGAGTTATTTTCTAAAGTTAGTGAAAGCGAATTTAATTTGTCAGATGTTGACTTAAGATTTGTAACAACACCAAAAATCCGATCTCTTAATTCATTGAAGTCAACTGCCATAACAAACCCTAATTCCTCTCTATCTACCAATGGCATTCTATAGGAAAGGTTTCCATTTCTTAATTCTTTCAACCCGACCTTTACATTTTCAATGTTGCTGTGAAGAATTTTTGCGAGTAAGTAGGAACAAATAAAGCTAACGGTTAATGATTGTAATCCAATGGCAGCAACGAGGTAATTTCTAAACGGATCATCATCGGAGAGACTACCTAAAAAATATAAGCCAATTAAAATTCCAACAGGTAAGAATAAACTTGCAAGACTAGTGAGACCTACTCTTTGAAAAATTGTTATCGTTTGAATTTTTGTTATATCAATAGGAATGTCTTTTAGTTGTGGCAGGATAAGAATTTTCGAAAGAAAACTATCTGCTATTGTGGAATGAATCATATAATTGATCGGGCAAAGGAAAATAAATATTAGACTATAAACAAGAATAGCCTGGGTTGTAAAGGGGACATTTGTAGAGTAGACTGAGAAGGCAGTTATTAGTCCAATGACCCATTGAAATTGAACTAGTACTCCGCAATAATTTGGAAAAGATAATAGCTTCTCCTTTCGCTGACTCATTTCAGCCAATGAATTACTGGCTAAAATTGGGTTAAAGAAATGGAAAAATATCTGGGCTCGAAGAAAAGGAAAGACTAGTAGTGTCACGACAATCGCAATAATTACAGAAATACAAAAAAAATAAAATTTCTCATTGTATGCCTTAAGACTTAGTATTAAAAAAAAGGCACCAAGAGGAACCCCGCCAAAATAAGTAAACAATTCCATTCTAAGGTTTAAGTTTCTTGCTTCCGTTTTCATAAGTTCTTTCATGTTATTCTCTGGCTAGAAATATTTTTAATTGAATGATGTTTGAAATGTTTAAATTTGAAATTCTTATACTAGCAAATTCTTTGTCAATATCGCATATCGTTTCTAATTTTCAATAATATTTAATTTCCATTATCTCTGATTCTCTTATGTTAACTTCATATATGCTAATAATAAGTTTAGTTATCCTGAAAATTTCTTGTATGAATTCTTCCCTCCTTACAACTACAAAGTCTTTTTATCCCCGATATAGAATACATTTGCATTTCAGATTTACTTTTGGGAGCGTATAATAGCCTATTAACCGACACCTCTCCCGAAGGTAAGTTGGAACTAGGTATTATGTATGATATGTTGCAAGATGAAAAATCACTCAACGCACTCGCAAATAATCTTGTGAGCTATTTCATGAAGCGAGGAGATTTTCCTGGCTCGCTACAAAAAATGCTAAAACCAATAGTAGGATATATTTGAGTCAGATAGCAGTGAATGAAAGGGAGCTAACAGATGATATCCTCGGTCTCTTTCTAGTAAATTTTAGAGCTTCAATCCAAGCAGATGTGTCATAATGTGATCATGCTTTACGCCTATTTTTTTAAAGTTCAGCAGTAGAAATAAGATTTTCTAAAATACCCGACTTTAGAGAGAATTTTTTTCATTTTTTTCTTTTGGACATATTCTTGCATTGCAGTAAGAATCGCATCTTTTTTACTCTTCCGATTGCTGTATAAATGAACCTCAGCAAGAATCTTGTTTGGAATATCTATTGTTGTTTTCATATGTATAAATATGTCCTTTTTAGAATATTTGCTTTCGGTTCTAATAGGCATATTATAAGTAAGTCATATAGTTTATAAGAAACACAAGAAAGTCTTGATTTGGTACCGCGAACACATACACCTAGAATTTTAATTTTATCTACGGATAGTTTTTCGAAATGCTCGTGATTTAAAGTGATAAGTTTTTTAGCACCAGACTTTATGGCGGCTTTTATAGGAATAATATCGATTATGCGTATATGTATAAACTATCAAAGAAAGTCTTAAAAAAACTACTTGCTTGGAATCAAATCGAAATAGTCTTAGTATTTCATGATACCTGCAATCGTCGTCACACTATGCCTTTTATTTTATTTCTTAGGATTCAAATTTTATTCCCGTTATCTCGCGGACAAAGTATTTGGACTTAGAGGAAAAGAATTCGTCACTCCCGCGCATACACATAACGATGGAATAGACTATGTGCCCACTAAGCCGAGTGTTTTATTCGGTCATCACTTTGCATCCATTGCAGGACTTGCTCCAATTCTAGGTCCTGCAGTTGCGGTGATTTGGGGTTGGCTTCCTGCTATGATATGGGTTGTGCTAGGTGGAGTCTTCATGGGCTGTGTGCATGATTTTGGCTCACTTGTGGTATCGATTCGACACGATGGAAAATCAGTGGGGCAAGTCGCAGAAGACTTACTCGGCCATCGTGCGAGATCTTTATTTCATGTAATTATTTTCTTTTTAGTTTCTCTTGCTATGGGAGTATTTGTATTAGTCATTGCAGGACTTTATTCTGCTCCACCAAAACCAGTCGCAGTCAAATCACCAACTGTAATCGAGCAACCTGTCACAGTGAAAGAAGTCAAAGACGGACACGACAATGGAGAATTACAAAAAAAAGAACCTACTAAGATTCATCTGAGAAGTAATTTTCCAGAATCAGTCACTCCTACTCTAATGCTTATGATCTTAGCGTTAATTGTTGGTTACCTGCACTACAAAAAGAATTACTCTCTCGGTCCACTCACAGTGATTAGTTTTTTTGTAACTCTAGCTACGATCTATTTTAGCATGGATGATAAATTTCTAGACTTCATCGGGCTAAGCGATATTGACCGCGCTCCCTCTACAGACAGTTGGAAACTCATTCTACTCGCCTACGCCTTCTTAGCCTCTGTCACACCAGTCTGGCTACTACTCCAGAGCAGAGACTATATTAATTCTTTCTTACTCTATTTGGGAATAATCCTGATTTACCTCGGATACTTTGTTGGAAGTGTAAGCGGGAATTTTCCTTCCTTCAATGCAGCAGCCTTTAGAACAGAAGAAATTGGAATGGACATACTTCCCTTCGTATTCATTACCATTGCCTGTGGAGCCATATCAGGCTTTCACTCACTCGTTAGCTCAGGCACAACTGCAAAACAAATCGCAGTCGAAACAGATGCAAGAGTCATCGGCTATGGTGGAATGATAGGAGAGTCACTCCTTGGGCTAACGGCTGTTATCGCCTGCACGATTGGTTTTAGTTCGAGTGAAGAATGGAATTCTTACTACAAATCCTGGGCGGGCTTACAGGGATTAAACGTTCAAGTTGGCGCCTATATCTATGGAACAAGTCGCTTCCTCGGTCAAATTGGCATTCCTGAAAAGTTCGGACAGGGATTTATTGCACTCATTGTAATTAGCTTTGCCCTTACTTCTCTTGATTCAGCAACTAGACTTCTCAGGTATAATATCGAAGAAATCGTTCACTCTTTTCGCTCAAAGACTTTAAACTTACTCTTCGCCAATCGTTATACATCTAGCCTACTTGCCTGCGCGTCGATTGCTTTCTTTGCATTTTTAAAGATAAATGTAAATGGTCAAATGAAACCGGCAGGGCTTGCTCTCTGGAAAGTATTCGGCACAACCAATCAACTACTTGCCGGCTTATCTCTATTAGTCGTATTCATTTATCTGTTGAAATCAAAACGACCTACACTTAGCATTTTACTTCCAATGAGTTTTGTATTATTTGTTACTCTATGGGCAATGGTTGGAAATTTCCTAGAATTTTTAAACGGAGCAAATCCTAATTATCTACTTGCAGGAGTCGGTGGAATACTCATTATCCTTACACTCTGGTTACTCGTGGAAGGATTTTTAGTCTGGAGAAAAATCAAACGAGATATGGATGCTATTTAGTATCGACTAATTGCATCTTCCTCTGTTTCATAGATTGGGATAGATTGTTCTAGCTTGGTTAGCACAAACAGTCTCTTAGCCTCTGCACTTAGTCTGGCTAACTTCAGAGGAATTCCTTTTTGTTGGCATTCAAAATATAAATTGGTCAGCATTCCAAGACCCGAAGAGTCCAAGAAATGAACTTTCTCTAGTGTAAGTAAAATCTTTACACCCTCTTTGTGCGTAAGATTCTTACAGAATTTTTTTAAATCAGGAACGGAATATAAATCCATCGAATCACTAATGTCTACTATATCAATTCCAGAAACCAATCTATGTGAATACGCCATTGCCTTTGTCCTTTTAGAGGGGCTGTGTTTAAAGTCAAATTGATAAGATGAACCAATCGAACTCATTCTAACAAAAAAGTCCTTTAGCACCCTCAAAATGACAATTCTTTCCGCACCCCATAGTCTCATTCTCAAAATAAAATAAAGAAGGAAAAGTTTCAACAAAAAGAAAAATTGTTTTTAATGAAAAGATTGACTGAGCATTATTTCAATTCCTCTTTTAACTTCTTTAAGTTTTGATCATGAGGCTTTATTTTTAAAGAAGCTTCTAATATTGATTTAGCAAAATCTCTTTTTCCAATTTTTGTATAGGATTCTATTAGGTTCACAAGGTTGAGAGTATTCTCTGGATCTCTAAGTCTAATTCTCTCGCCAAAATCAACTGCTCTATGATAGTGGCCTATCTTTTGAAAAGCATAAGCCATTTCTAGAATTGAATTTGTTAAGTGCGGATAATCGGAAATTAACGTTTCACCTAGAGTTATAAGCTTATCAAATTCTTTTTTTTGTTTATGCTCTTCTAATAACAGCAAATCTTCATCCAATTTCTTTTGATCTTTACTTTGTCCTTTAAAATGAATTCTTAGAAGGGAAAGGTCATCCATTAGTTTACCGGTAGACTGAATCTCTTCGAAGATTTTTTCTAAGTCACCGTCTGCATTCTTTACATGTCGTAAGAATAACCTCTCATCCTGGTTGATAATATCGTATTCACTGCCAGACTCTTTGCCTAAGACCAAATCATCTCTACCATCCGAGCCAAGGATAATTACATCATCCTGTCGAAGAGAAAAGATTTGAATGGAGATATTTCCTGTTTGCCCCTGCGTGCCAAGCTTTCTATAATGAATAGTATTCTCGATAAAATTTGCAATTCCATCTCTATACAATACAATATCAGGATGCTCTGCATTCATAAAATACATCGTTCCTGTTTTTTCATCTATCAATCCAAATGCAGCAGACATGAGCATAGACCCATCAAAACTTTCGAATGCCTTATGCATTTCTATAAAAGCATTCTTCAACCATCTTTCTGGATAAATACTCTTACCGTAATCAGTAGAAATCGTTCTTTGAATGATGGATTTAAAAACTGTGCCTAACACCAATACACCGCCGGCACCTTGAATCGACTTACCCATCGCGTCCCCGTTTAAGAATACAATGTATTTTTTTCCTTCTAGCTCTATATTTTCGGAGATGTTAATATCTCCACCGAGTTCATATTCACTCTTGCGAAATACAAAGCTCTTCTTCTGCCTACTAAAAAATGTAACATTAACATTCTTACTAAATGCATTGTTCTGTGCCAGTGGCTCAATGAGAAGTGTGTTTAAGAAATAATCCCCATCTTGTTGTTCCTTCAGCCCTCTTACTTCGACTAACGCATTGTTTAAATCTCTTGTTCTTGCCTCTACTTTCTCTTCTAGATTTGCGTATAACAAAGAGTTTTCTACACTCACAGCAATCTGAGATGAAAGAACTTTTAGTATTTCGATTCGATCGGGAGTAAATGCATCTGTAGTTAGATTATTTTCAAGATATACTACTCCAATCAAATTTCCCTGAGTCAGGATCGGATAACATAGAATAGACTTTGGCTCTCTTCTTTTAACATAGGCATCGTTTACAAACAATCCTTTCTTTGTTGCATCACTTAATAACACAACACTTTTTGTTCTAACAACATAGTTTACTATACTTGTGGATAATCCAGAATATCCCTCTAACTCTTTGTTTTGTAATACAGTAATGGTTCCCGTGTTTGCATTTCCTTCTGCCTGAATGAACCATTTGTCATTTTCCCTTAAAATAAAAATTCCTCTCTCTGCACCTGCATTCTCAAATAAAATGTTCATCATCCGCTCTAAGAGTTTACCTAATTGTATTTCTCCGGATATGGCTTGTGAGGCTTTCATGACTGTGTTTAAATCCAAGAAAGTTCCTACTCCACTAGGGCTCGCAGTCGAGCTAGAACTAACACTCATATCCTTTGTAAAGCCATGCAGAGTAGAGCGCTTTAATTGAGGGAATTTTTCCTCTAGCTGTTTCCCCTTTGGCTCACAGCCCCATTTTTTATAAGTGTAATGAGCGTCAAATAAATGTAGATCGGCATATTTGTCTTTGCCCCTCTCCAACCAGATATCTGCCATGAACTCATTTGCCAATGCTTCTTCCAATAGATATTCATGCTTCTTAGCCAATTCAATTGCTAGACTCAATAATTCAAGAGACTTATCAGAATTACCCTCTATACGCTCAATCAACCCTTCTATAATCTGAGACTTATGACCGTAATTCGCTTCACAGTTTTCGCCCCATTTCTTCATTCGCTTATAATTCTTATATAAACGTTTGCGATATTCTTTTTGTTTTTTCTTATCGCTGGTTTGTAAATATAGCCTTGCGCAAATTAGGGAATCAAAAAATACATGTTCAGGAACAAACATCATTCCAAACATTGCAGCTTCGTAGGGTGCGGCTAATGAAGAATATTCATATGCCTTATTTATATCCCCTAAAATATACTCCAACCGTGACTTACTCAAGTAAAAATCAAACAATGCATTTGCATTCTGAGAATTCAACCATTCAGGCAATACTTTCGTTTCATCAAAGTATTTACCAATTAGCAATGTATTATGCATCGAAACACCTTTAAAATTTAAAACCGTTTGCTCATTCAACTGATACAATTGATAAGCATTGTATTGTTGCAAAGAAGCAATTGATTTATGATATTTCAAAAAGCTTTCTGAAAGACTATTTAAGTCTTGTCTCATCATAATCCCTTGAAAAAAAGAATTATTCAAAGCATAGGAGCTATATTGTAAGTCACCTGAATGAATTCCTTTTTCTAATGCATGGGTATAATACTCTTTATTCTTACTTGCATGTAATTTCCAATGATTAATCATTGTCGCAAACAGAAAATAGGTTCTACACTCAATTGAATTTGTTTCTTTCCCAATTTTTCCAATTAAATCAATAGCAAGTTTGCCAAATTGATGACCTATTTCAAAATCTCCTAATGCGGATCCCTGAATAATTCCAAATGCAGCGTAGGCAAAAGGGGTTAATGGTGAATTGCCTTCACGTAAAGAGAGATTTACCATTTTCGTTACCAATACTGGAAATAATGCAGGTTCAGCTAAGAATGCCGGTGCAATCAATGCATTTAATAAGCGCATTATTGCTAAAGCCTTTTTATCTTTCATTAAAGCCAAATTCAACAAGTCCTCAGTTTTTCGTTTTCCAAATTTAAATTTGAACTTTATTATTTCGGGTAGAGGAGAAACTTGAGTTGCCTTCTTAGGTAGACGTATTCCTAAACCTCGTAAAGCTTGCTTCAATGAATTGATTGCCTCAATCATTTTATTTTGACTCACGTACATGACGATTGCAATTCATAAACAGGGATTTTGTCTAGAGGAGCTTTTGCATTTTCGAGAATTAGACAGAAAGTCTTCTCTGCATTCACATAATCCTTACTTAGATATTCTGCTCTAGCCCGACTTGTATAGAGTTCGAGAGTTAAATCATACTTATCCTCCCATGCATTTACAGGAAGCGAATTCATTGCGCTCTGGAAAAACACAATGCCTGCTTCGTATGCATTGGAAGTAACTGATTTATTTCCGGCAATTCTATTTAGTTCTAGTAATTTTACTTTTTCTTCTGGATCGACAATATACTCGATTCCATGATTGAGTTGATTTACTATCGTAAAAACATTTTCCTCAATGTCTTCTTCCTTTGTCATCTTAAGATAAGTAGATCCTATCGCATAATGGTTCTTATCCTTATCTGCTTCTGAAATAAGACTATAAGCCGCTTCTCTAATTTTATCATGGACAAATCTTACAATATTCTCGGCAATGATAAAAAAGCCTTCATTTGATATTTCAATTAATTCTATTGTCAACTCAGCCTTTGGCTTCTTAGAAATTTCTGAGAATATGTCAATGAGAAACCAATCCCCAATACAAGCGGCTAATTTTATTATATCAATCAGAGACTCAGGTAACTCACTTACCTTTTCAATCATAAGGTCAATTACATTGTCACCTATATTTACCTTCTGAATAGAAGAAACATCCCATATCCAAATTCCATCTTTGTAAACAATTAAGTCTTTATCATAAAAACTCTTAAACATTTGATTTACGAAAAATGGATTTCCCTTTGTTTTATTGGATATAATTTCGGCAATTTCAGTAGCTTTTCCTTCTTCACAATTGAGAGTATCACTGACTAAATGCCGTATGTCATTAACCTTAATTGGTTCGAGTAATATTTCTCTATACACAAGACCATTCTTCTTAACACTCTCAATCATCAAAGAAAATGGATCCGTGGGCAACACTTCATTATCCCTAAAGGATAGCATCAGAAGTAAATGTTTTATGTCTGTATTTGATAAAATTGAATGAATTAGATGAATACTAGAATTATCCGCCCACTGCATATCATCTAGAAAAAGGGCAGTTGGATGGTCTTTTGAAGAAAATGCTTGAATGAAATTCTGAAATACCATATTGAATCTGTTTTGCGATTCAGTAGGTCCTAATTCTGTTACAGAAGGTTGTTCTCCTATTAATATTTCCAATTCTGGAATTACATCTGCTATTATCTTACCATTCAAGCCGAGAGCTTTTAAAATTTTTTCTTTCCATAAAGGAATCTCTGACTGGCTACTCATTAGTATTTGCTGAAGTAGGCTCTGAAAGCATTGAGTTATAGCCCGATAAGGAATTGTCTTTTTAAATTGGTCGTATTTCCCGGAAGCAAAAATGCCTCTGTATTCTGTTATTGGTTTATTTACTTCGTTAATTAAAGCCGATTTACCGATGCCAGATCGTCCAGAGATTAAGAGCAATTCCGTATTACCCTCAACCACTCGTTTAAAAGTTTTGATAATCTGAATGACTTCTTCATTTCGTCCATATAATTTTTCAGGTATTTGAAATTTGCCTGAATGATCGTGCGTGCCGATTTTGAAATTATCGCCCCGTAGGTGACGCATATATGCGTCACCTACGGGTGCGTCACCGACGGGCGTATCGCGAACGGCGAACTCCAACAAATCAATATTATTCAAACACCATTCCAAATCATAAACGAGACCGGCAATACTTTGGTATCTGTCTTCCGGATTCTTTTCTAATAGCTTCATCACAATATCGGAAAGTATTTTAGGAGTCTTGTTTTTCTCAAATGGGGATAATGGTCTTTTGGCTATATGGGAATGAACTAATTCCATAGGATCAGAAGTGGTAAATGGAACCTCTCCTGTAAGTATCTGATAGAATGTAACGCCTAATGAATAGTAATCGGTGCGATAGTCAACAGAACGATTCATACGACCTGTTTGTTCCGGTGAAACATACGCTAACGTTCCTTCGATTGAGCTATTGAGAGGAGTATAGGAATTTTGCTTTGCCAATTGACTTGCATTTCCAAAGTCTATGATTTGTAGTCTTCCTGCTTTACGATTTAAAACTATATTATGTGATTTGATATCTTTATGAACTAGATTTAAAGCATGAACTTCACCGAGAGACTTTGCAGACATGAGCATAATACGCATTAACTCGATCAATGAAAAAGATTTTATTTCATTTGAAAGCTTAGAAAGAGCCTCACCACCAATGTCTTCAAATACAATGGCAATGCTATTATCGTATTTCTCAATGCCTAATGCTTTAACAATTCCCTGTGAATTTATTTTTTCTAAGACATTGTATTCTTTTTTAAAAGAATTCACTTCACTTATATCGGGATATTTATTATTTAGTATTTTTACGATGACAGGCTTACCATTATTATCCCCTCTATAGACAATACTTTTTCCACCGGAGTGAATCTGTTCCTTAATCGTGAATCCTTTTATACTAATCATTGTATTTCCTTACATGTGAGAGATTCAGAGTAAACGCTCAAAAATTAATAAAAACCCCACTTGCACGATAATTCTACATCATATTTTAAATTACAATTTTTATTTAGAACAAACACTGATAATAAATTTACAAGAAGATTCTTTCCCTAATAAATATTTGGCTCTAGAAGATGAGTATGAAATAGGTTATAGTTATAGTTCTAATTATTATTTCATAAGAAAATCCAATGTCATGGGTAACAGTAATATTACTTGGCAATCCTTTATTTGCGTGCAAGACTCACTAACGCAAGCAATCGTTGATCGTTCGGCTGTAGTTGTAAGCAGGTATCAATTGTTATGCGCACCTTCTCCGTGTTTCCAGTGTGAATATAGGACTCCAATAATACCAATAGATTACTAAAATTCTTCGGATATCTAAGTCTGGCTCGCTCTGCTACGGCTACAGCTTTAAAATATTGCTTTGTTTCTTTGTAAGCATTCGAAATTTCATACAAGTAATTCGTAAGATGCGGATAATCATCTATTAACCTATGTGCCAATTCTAAAAACCTAGAATAATCTCGCTCTAATTTATACTGCGAAAGCGACTTTAGAGTTGCTTCTAAACTAACCTTGGCTTCATTTACAGGATACCCTTTATAATAAACCTTACAAAGAGAAATATCATCCATCAGTTTGCCTGTAGCCGCAATCATCTCATAGATTTTATGTAAATCTCCTTCCGCGCGCTCTACATGCTGAAGAAATAAATCATGGTCTTCATTAATAATATCATACTCAGAATTTTCTTCCTTTCCTATGATAATATCATCTCTTCCATCCGATCCCGATATAACAATATCACCGGGTAATAAGGAAAAGACTTGAATGGAGATACTCCCTGCTTGCCCCTGCGTGCCCAGTTTAGTATAAGGAGTTGTATTTTCGATGAAGCTTGCTTTGCCATCTCGATAGAGAGCCATATCGGGGTGCTCTGCATTTAAAAAATACATCACGCCCGTTCTCTCATCAATGAGTCCAAACACAAGAGACATGAGCATAGATCCATCAAAGCTTACGAAAGCCTTATGCATTTCAATAAATGCATCTTTGAGCCATTTCTCGGGATAAACAGTTTTACCATAATCAGTCGATTGAGTACGCTGGATAATGGATTTGAATACTGTGCCTAATACCAATACTCCGCCAGCACCTTGTATCGACTTACCCATTGCATCTCCATTTAGAAATACGATGTATTTATTTTTCTGAAGCTCTAGATTTTCAGAAATATTAATATCTCCGCCTAATTCATAGTAACCGTTACGAAATATAAATTGCTTTTTTTGTTTTATAAAAAATCCTATTTCAATATTTGGACTCTGTGCATTGTTTTGAGCGAGTGGCTCAATTAAAAGTGTATTCAAGAAATAATCTCCATCTTGTTGTTCTTTTAAGGAGCGAACTTCTACGAGAGCTTCATTTAGATCACGGGTTCTTTCCATTACTTTTTCCTCTAGGCTTGTGTATAAGAGTGAGTTTTCTACGCTCACCGCTATTTGAGAAGATAATACTTTTAGTATTTCTACACGTTCCGGTGTAAATGCATCTGTAGTGAGATTGTTTTCTAAGTATACAATTCCGACTAGATGTCCTTGATTGAGTATCGGATAACATAGAATAGACTTTGGTAAATTGGACTTTACATAAGAGTCATTTGTAAACATTCCTGATTTAGTAGCATCATTGAGTAAGACTAAATTCTTTGTGCGGGCTACATAATTTACAATGCTCACAGAAATTTCTGTAGCTACTTGCACTGGCTTTGCTTTTAATACTTCGATATAATTCGATTCTGCCTTTCCTTCTGCTTCGATAAAAAGATTGTCATTTTCTTTTAAAATAAAAAATCCTCTCTCTGCACCTGCATTCTCAAATAGAATCTTCATCATCTTCTCTAGCAATCTACCAAATTGAATTTCTCCTGATAGTGTCTGAGAAGCTTTGACTACTGTATTTAAATCTAAAAAATTTCCCGTGCTTAGAGTTTTACTGTGAGTAACCATTAACTCTGATTGACCAGTATTGTATTTTCGTTTGAGAAAAGGAAACTGATCTTCTAATTTCTTCACCATTGGTTCCGATCCCCACCTTCTGTAACAATAATGTGCTTCGATTAAATGAATTTGTTCATACTGTTCATCTTGGGTCTTACGCCAAATAGCCGCAGATAGTTCATTGGCAATTGCTTCTTCTAAAATATATTCATGCTTTTTAGCAAAATTAATTGCAGTCTTATACTCCTTAAGCGCTAAAGAGTCATTACCCTCTATGCAATAGATTAACCCATGTAGAATATGAAATTTATGTCCGTAATTTGCTTCACAACTAAGCGCCCAGGCTTTCATCTTCTTTGCATTTCTTGCGATACGCTTTTTATATTCTTTCTTTTTTGATTTACTTGTAGCGGCGTTATACAATCGACTTAGATTCAACGAATCAAAAAATAGAATCTCAGGACCGAACATTGTTCCTAGATTACTCTTCTCGTGTTTTACCGCTTTACGAGAGTATGCCTCTACAACTTCGGGCTCTTCGAAAAAATATCCGATAACACATTTCATTGTATAATAGCAATGAAGCGCACTCGAATTATTTGTTTCTATCCAGATATGAACATAGGTATCCTCGTCGAATGCAACTCCTTTTAATTGATGAATTTTATGAGATGCTTCTTTGAGATTAATAGTTGTTTGCTCCACAATGGCAGCAGTAAAATAAGCATGGTCTTGCTTGATTTTAAGAAATGTAGGTCTCATCCTTTCGAAGATTTCTAATACTTCTCTTAGTGGCTTACGCATGGCAAGAGCCTGAAAGGAAATATGAATGAGCGAATAACTAGTATACTCCAAGTCCCCATTTTCTATACCACTTTGAATCGATCTCAAGAGAAACTCGTATCCAGTCCTTGCATGGTTAGTCCAATGATGCACGGCACAGGCATACACCATAAGAGTTCTACATTGAACTGATTTAAAATTATACTTATCAACGAGGTTAATAGCTAGTTTACCCCATTCATATCCGGTTTTAAAATCTCCTAACGCAGAGCCTTGTATCATCCCAAATACAATAAAGGCAAAGGGGGATATTGGCGATATGCCTCTTCGTAAACTCAAGTTCACCATCTTCATGACTAAAACGGGAAATAATAAAGGCTTGGATAGATAAGAGGGTGCAATGCTGATATTGAGTAAACGCATAATTGCTGAATCCGTCTCATTTGTCATAAGCGGCAAATCAAGAAAGTCACTCGCATTTTTTCTACCAATTTGAATCTTTGCTTTTATGATTTCCGGAATGGCAGACAACTCACCTGGATACTTGGGAATACTAACTTTCAATAGCTTCAATGCATCGGTAGCAAGAGACAAAGCCTCTCTCATTCTAAGTTGTTTTGTATACAGAGAAGATTTTAATTCATAGACACTTATCTTGTCTAGATTCCTCTCTGCATGATGCATGATCAACTCGAATGTATTCTCTGCCATTTCGAAATTAGTAGAAAGATACTCAGCCTGTGCTTTTGCAATATATAGATCGAGAGTCTTTTTATAATCAGCCTTCCACGAATTCTCTGATAATAAGGAAACCGCCATAGTATAAAAACTCAAAGCCGCATCGTAGGCAGAAGAGGCTAATGACTTATTACCCGCCAAGACATTTAGTTCTAAAAGTTGTTTTCTTTCTAACTCCTCGGTTATATAAACGATGCCCTGGTTTAATTGGCTGACAATTGTAAAAACTAAATCGTCAATGTCTTCTGCTTTTGTCAGACTCAAATAAGTCTTTCCGATTAGAAAATGATTCTTTGCTCTTTCCTCATTGTTGATTAATGTATAGGTAGCCTCCCGAATTTTATCATGCACAAAGGTGATTATATTTTTTGTGACAATTAAAAAGCCTTCATTCGAAATGCTTGTTAGTTCATTTGCGATATGCTCTTGTTGTTTGCCGGAGACGACAAAGAAAACTTCAATACTAAAAGAATCCCCAATGCAAGCGGCTAACTTCAATATTTCCGCTTGTAAAAAATTTAAGTCTTTTACTTTTTCTATAAGTAAATCAATTACATTCTCGGTAATTTTTCCCTGCTCAATTTTGCTTATATCCCAAACCCAAATTCCTTCTTTGTAATAGATTAAATCTTTATCGTATAAATTTGTAAACATCGCATTTACAAAGAAAGGATTTCCTTTTGTCTTTGTGTGCAGAATTTGAGCGAGTTCTTTTGTGTGTTTTTTTTCTAGATGCAAGGTATCAGAGACTAAATGATTTACATCGTTTAAGGAAAGCGGCTCCAGGTTAATATTCTTAGAGTCAATTCCTTTCTTCT
>Ga0209277_10000196_pt1 | contig 32394 bp, 29 predicted proteins | sample JI81AbrownDNA_FD_187503 | JGI IMG/M metagenome (GOLD analysis project Ga0209277, IMG submission 187503) | Wastewater effluent complex algal communities from Wisconsin, to seasonally profile nutrient transformation and Carbon sequestration -... | ecosystem: Engineered > WWTP > Effluent > Algae... | reverse complement strand
ACGACATCCTCAAGGAGTTCATGGTCCGCAACACCTACATCTACCCGCCGACGCCGTCGATGAAGATCATCGCCGACATCTTCAACTACACGTCGTCGCACATGCCGAAGTTCAACTCGATCTCGATTTCGGGTTATCACATCCAGGAAGCGGGCGCGAACCAGGCCATCGAGCTGGCCTTCACGCTGGCTGACGGCGTTGAATACGTGCGCACCGGCATCAAGTCGGGCATGGACGTCGATACCTTTGCCGGCCGCCTGTCCTTCTTCTGGGCCGTGGGCATGAACTTCTACCTCGAGATCGCCAAGATGCGCGCCGCGCGCATGCTGTGGTGGCGTCTCATGAAGCAGTTCGAGCCGAAGAGCCAGAAGTCGATGATGCTGCGCACCCACAGCCAGACCTCCGGCTGGTCGCTCACCGAGCAGGACCCGTACAACAATGTCGTGCGCACCACCATCGAAGCGATGGCGGCCGTGTTCGGCGGCACCCAGTCGCTGCACACCAACGCCCTCGACGAAGCCATTGCGCTGCCCACCGAGTTCTCGGCCCGTATCGCCCGCAACACCCAGATCATCATCCAGGAAGAAACCCACATCACCAACGTGGTGGATCCGTGGGCCGGTTCCTACATGATGGAAAAGCTCACCCAGGACATGGCCGACACGGCCTGGGCCCTGATCGAAGAGATCGAGGCCATGGGCGGCATGACCAAGGCTGTCGAATCCGGTTGGGCCAAGATGAAGGTCGAGGAATGCGCCGCCGAGAAGCAGGCCCGCATCGACTCCGGCAAGGACATCATCGTCGGCGTCAACAAGTACAAGCTCGACAAGCAGGATCCCATCGACATCCTCGACATCGACAACCACGTCGTGCGCGAAGCCCAGATCGAACGCCTGGCCCGCATCCGTGCCACCCGCGATCAGGCGGCAGTCGATGCCGCGCTGGCTGCACTCACCGCCTGCGCCAAGGGCGGCGAAGGCAACCTGCTCGATCTCGCGGTCAAGGCCGTGCGCCTGCGTGCCACCGTGGGTGAAATCTCCGACGCGCTGGAAGTCGTGTTCGGCCGCTACCGCGCCAACCCGCAGGCGGTTACCGGCATCTACAACTCGGTAGTCGAAGGCGACCAGGACTGGCAAGCCCTCAAGGCCGACATCGAAGCCTTCGTGGCCGAAGAGGGCCGTCGGCCGCGCATCATGATCGCCAAGCTCGGCCAGGACGGCCACGACCGGGGTTCCAAGGTGGTGGCTTCGGCCTTCGCCGACCTCGGGTTCGACATCGACATCGGCCCGCTCTTCCAGACTCCGGAAGAAGCCGCGCGCCATGCCGTCGAGAACGACGTCCATGCGGTGGGCTGTTCAAGCCTCGCCGCGGGTCACAAGACGCTGGTTCCTGCCATCATCAAGGCGCTCAGGGACCAGGGCGCCGACGACATCATCACCTTCGTCGGCGGCGTGATTCCGGCCCAGGACTACGACGCCCTCTACGCCGCCGGCGCCAAGGGCATCTTCGGACCGGGCACCCCGATCCAGACCTCGGCCCGCGAAGTGCTCAAACAGATCCGCGCCGCCCGCAAGGCGTAAGCGGAAACCGTTGAGGACAGGCGCGCCTGCCCCGGTCGGTGCGCACGCCATTCATGACTTCCATGAACACTCCTGCCGAATTTCCGCAACGGGACGCCATCGACCAGGCGCTGGTCGATGGCGTGCTCGCGCATCAGTTGCGCCCGCTCGCCAAGACCATCACGCTGATCGAGTCCCAGCGGCCCGACCACAAGCAACGCGCGCGCAGCGTGCTCGAAGGCCTGCTGCCGCACACCGGCAAGTCGATGCGGGTGGGGATATCCGGAGTGCCGGGGGTGGGCAAATCCACCTTCATCGAGGCGCTGGGTCTATACCTCATCGATGAGGGCCACAAGGTGGCCGTGCTGGCGGTGGATCCGTCGTCCAGCGTCACCGGCGGCTCCATCCTCGGTGACAAGACACGCATGGAACTGCTGTCGCAGAACACCGCCGCCTTCATTCGCCCGAGCCCGTCTGCCGGCAGTCTCGGCGGCGTCGCCGAGAAAACCCGCGAGGCCATGCTGGTCTGCGAAGCGGCGGGCTTCGATGTGATCATCGTCGAGACGGTGGGCGTCGGCCAGTCGGAAATCGCCGTGGCCGGCATGACCGACATCTTCTGTCTGCTCCAGCTTCCCAACGCCGGCGACGACCTGCAGGCGATCAAGAAGGGAATCATGGAAATCGCCGACCTGATCGTCGTCAACAAGGCCGACATCAATCCCCAGGCCGCCAACGTTGCCCGCTCGCAGATCAAGAGCGCGCTGGGCATGTTGCGCCACACCTCGCCCCACTGGACGCCGCCGGTGCTTATGATGTCGGCGTTGCAAAAGCAGGGCATCGCAGAATTCTGGAATACCATCATGAGTTACCGCGAGGCGATGCACGCCAGCGGTGAATTCGACGCCCGCCGTCGTCACCAGGCGCGGGCCTGGATGTGGGAACTGATCGACCAGGGGCTACGGGCCCGGTTCGCGGATCACGCCCGGGTGCAGCAGGATCTGCCCGGTTTGCAGGCAGCCGTCGAGGCTGGTCAGACGACGCCTTCGGCAGCTGCAGCACGGCTGCTCGGCCATTTGGGCTGAAATAACAATTCGGATTATTGACGGGAGGCTGTAAATGCACGACATCATCCACCAGCTGGAAGAAAAGCGCGAAGCGGCCCGCCTTGGTGGCGGCCAGAAGCGTATCGACAGCCAGCACAAGAAGGGCAAACTGACGGCACGTGAACGCATCGAGCTGCTGCTCGATCCCGACTCCTTCGAAGAGTGGGACATGTTCAAGGAGCACCGCTGTGTCGACTTCGGCATGAACGAAGCCGAAAAGACCCCAGGTGACGGTGTTGTCGTCGGCTACGGCACCATCAATGGTCGCCTGGTCTTCGTGTTCAGCCAGGATTTCACCGTGTTCGGCGGCTCGCTGTCCGAAACCCACGCCGAGAAGATCTGCAAGGTCATGGACCAGGCGATGAAGGTTGGCGCCCCGGTGATCGGCCTCAACGACTCGGGCGGCGCGCGCATCCAGGAAGGCGTGGCCTCCCTCGGCGGCTATGCCGACGTGTTCCAGCGCAACGTGATGGCCTCCGGCGTCGTGCCGCAGATCTCCATGATCATGGGCCCCTGTGCCGGTGGCGCCGTGTATTCGCCGTCAATGACCGACTTCATCTTCATGGTGAAGGATTCGTCCTACATGTTCGTGACCGGTCCGGAAGTCGTCAAGACCGTGACTCACGAAGACGTGACGGCCGAGGAGCTGGGCGGTGCCGTGACCCACACCAGCAAGTCCGGCGTGGCCGACCTGGCTTTCGAGAACGACGTGGAAGCGCTGTCGATGCTGCGCCGCTTCATGAACTTCCTGCCGGCCAACAACCGCGAGCAGCCGCCGTCCACGCCGACCAACGATCCGGCCGACCGCTTCGACTATTCGCTCGACACCCTGGTGCCGGACAACACCAACAAGCCGTACGACATGAAGGAGTTGATCATCAAGGTTGTTGATGACCATGACTTCTTCGAGCTGCAGCCGGATTACGCCAAGAACATCATCATCGGTTTCGGCCGCATGGATGGAAGCCCGGTCGGCATCGTCGCCAACCAGCCGCTGGTGCTCGCCGGTTGTCTCGATATCAAGTCGGCGATCAAGGCTGCACGCTTCGTGCGGTTCTGCGACGCCTTCAACATTCCGGTCGTCACCTTCGTGGATGTGCCCGGTTTCATGCCCGGCACGGCCCAGGAATACGGCGGCATCATCAAGCACGGCGCCAAGCTGCTGTACGCCTATGCCGAATGCACCGTGCCCAAGGTCACCGTCATCACCCGCAAGGCTTACGGCGGCGCGTACGACGTGATGAGCTCCAAGCACCTGCGTGGCGACGTGAACCTCGCCTGGCCGTCGGCCGAAATCGCGGTGATGGGCCCGAAGGGCGCCGTGGAAATCATCTTCCGCGAAGAAAAGAACGATCCGGCCAAGCTGACCGAGCGTGAAGCCGAGTACAAGGAAAAGTTCGCCAACCCGTTCGTTGCAGGGGCCCGCGGCTTCATCGACGACGTGATCATGCCGCACGCCACCCGCAAGCGCATTGCCCGCTCGCTGGCCATGCTCAAGGACAAGCAGCTCGACAACCCGTGGCGCAAGCACGGCAACATTCCGCTGTGATCGCCGAGGACGCCAAGACATGTTTACCAAGATCCTGATTGCAAACCGCGGCGAAATCGCCTGCCGCGTCATCAAGACTGCCCGCAAGATGGGCATCGCCACCGTCGCCGTCTATTCCGAGGCCGACAAGGACGCCCTGCACGTGGACCTCGCCGACGAGGCCGTGTGCATCGGACCGGCACCCTCGAAAGAGTCCTACCTGGTCATGGACAAGATCATCGCCGCCTGCAAGGCGACCGGTGCTCAGGCGGTCCATCCGGGCTACGGCTTCCTTTCCGAAAACGCCGAGTTCTCCCGTCGTTTGGAAGAGGAAGGCATCAAGTTCATCGGGCCGAAGCACTACTCGGTGGCCAAGATGGGCGACAAGATCGAGTCCAAGAAGCTCGCCATCGCCGCCCAGGTCAACACCATTCCGGGCTACAACGATGCCATCGCCGGTCCGGACGAAGCCGTCAAGATCGCCCAGGGCATCGGCTATCCGGTCATGATCAAGGCCTCCGCCGGCGGCGGCGGCAAGGGTCTGCGCGTGGCCTACAACGACGCCGAAGCGCACGAAGGTTTCTCTTCCTGCGTCAATGAAGCCCGCAACTCCTTCGGTGATGACCGCGTCTTCATCGAAAAATACGTGCTCGAGCCGCGCCACATCGAAATCCAGGTGCTCGGCGACAGCCACGGCAACTATGTGTACCTGAACGAGCGCGATTGCTCGATCCAGCGTCGTCACCAGAAGGTCATCGAAGAAGCGCCGAGCCCCTTCGTTGATCCGGAAATGCGCAAGGCGATGGGTGAGCAGGCTGTGGCCCTGGCCCGTGCCGTGAATTACGAATCGGCCGGTACGGTCGAGTTCGTCGTCTCCGGCGCGACCAAGGACTTCTACTTCCTGGAAATGAACACCCGCCTGCAGGTGGAACATCCGGTCACCGAGTTGATCACCGGTCTCGACCTGGTCGAGCAGATGATCCGCGTCGCCTACGGCGAAAAGCTGCCGCTGGCGCAAGCCGATGTCGGCATCAACGGCTGGGCCATGGAATGCCGTATCAACGCCGAAGACCCGTTCCGCGGCTTCCTGCCCTCCACCGGGCGTCTGGTCAAGTTCCTGCCGCCCAAGGAAGTTCCGGGCCAGGTGCGTGTCGATACCGGTGTGTACGACGGCGGCGAGATCTCGATGTTCTATGACTCGATGATCGCCAAGCTGATCGTCCACGGGGCGACCCGCGAGCAGGCCATTTCCCGCATGCGCGACGCCCTCAACGGTTTCGTGATTCGCGGCATCTCGTCGAACATCCCCTTCCAGGCAGCGTTGATGCAGCACCCGCGCTTCCAGTCCGGCAACTTCAACACCGGCTTCATCGCCGAGGAGTACCCGAAGGGCTTCGACGCCTCGATGGTGCCCCACGACGGCCCGGCGCTGCTGGTTTCGGTGGCGGCCTACGTCTATCGCGCCTTCACCGACCGTTCGGCCTCCATTTCCGGGCAACTGCACGGTCATGAGCGCCTCGTCAGCGACAACTGGATGGTCATCCGCCTCAACAAGGGCGGCAACGAGCACCACCCGGTGATCGCCAAGCCGATCTCCGGCGGCTACCACGTCGAGTACAAGGGCGAGACCTACGAGCTCAAGTCCGACTGGAAGCTCGGCGAGTCCCTGTTCAACGGCACCTGCAATGGCGTGCCTTTCACCCTTCAGGTGGAGCGTCACAAGACCAAGTACAGCCTGTTCCACTGGGGCACCCGCGCTGACTTCATGGTGATGAGCGCCCGCGCTGCCGAACTGCTGGCACTGATGCCCGAAAAGCTGCCGCCCGACCTCTCCAAGTTCCTGCTCTCCCCGATGCCGGGCCTGCTGCGCGAAGTGGCCGTGACGGTTGGTCAGGACGTGAAGGCCGGCGAGAAGCTGGCGGTGATCGAAGCCATGAAGATGGAAAACATCCTCAAGGCCGAGCAGGACTGCAAGGTCAAGAAGGTGCTCGGCGTTGCCGGCCAGAGTCTGGCGGTGGACGAAATCATCATCGAGTTCGAATAAGCAACACAGCGGCCACACCGCGCATTCTCCTGTGCGGTGTGGCCTGAACGGTTCGTTCGATGGGGAGGGAGATCCGTCCTTCGGGGCGGGTTCCTGTCGAGGGAGTGGGGTCGTCCTTGGGCGGCCCCTTTTTTTTGCCGCCGCATCCCGCTGTCGCTAAGGATATCGAAGGATTCGCGAGGCTTCGTTCAACGCTTCACGGGCTTCGCGCGTTGTTTGTCGCAGAATCGTTCCAACCACCTGGAGAATCCAAACCGTGTCACCGCTGCTCATCGTCAAGCTTGGCGACTTTATCCCCGACCTCGTGATCCACCGGGGCGATTTCGAAAGCTGGATCTCTGCCGGCCTGGGCAATGTGCAGGTGCGGGTTGTGGACCCGCGTCGTGGCGAAGTGCTGCCCCTGCCGGGCGAAGTGGCCGGGGTTGTCGTGACGGGGTCGCATTCGATGGTGACCGATCGGGAAGAGTGGAGCGAAACCACGGCCCGCTGGCTGGCCGGACGGGTTGCCGAAGGCGTGCCGGTGCTGGGCATCTGTTACGGCCACCAGCTCCTGGCCCATGCGCTGGGCGGCGAGGCGGCCTGGCATCCGGGTGGCATCGAGATCGGCACCGTCACCCTGCGCAAGTCGGATGCCGCCCGGCACGACCCGCTTTTCGCCGATCTGCCGGAATGTTTCCCGGCCCACGTGGTTCATCGCCAGACCGCGAGGCGTTTGCCGCCGGGCGCCGAATGCCTGGCATCCAGCGACTTCGAGCCGCACCACGCCTTTCGCGTCGGTGAAGCCGCCTGGGGCGTGCAGTTCCATCCTGAGTTCGACACCGTCGCGATGCGCGGCTACATCGACCAGCTGGCCGATCCGCTGCGTCAGGGTGGCGCCGATCCCGAGCAGCTCGCTGCCGCCGTCACCGAAACCGAAGCGGCCACCAGCCTGCTGCGACGCTTCGCACGCTTTGTGGCTGCGCGTTCAATGCAGCCGGAAACCCTGTAAGGACGAAAGTCTGCGCCTTCAGCCGTAGCGTCGCGCGGCCTCTACGGCGAGGCCGGCGCCGATGCTGCCAAACAGGTCACCTTCCACGCTGCGCGCGTGGGGCAACTCGGCGGCGATGCGTGCCCTTAGCTGCGGCACGCCGCTGGCGCCACCGGTGAAGTAGACGGTATCCACCTGCTCGCGGGCCAGCCCGGCCTGGTCGAGCAGTTCGCTGACCGTTGCCGCGACCCGTTCCACCAGGCTGCGGGTGGCGAGCGTGAAGGCCTCGAAGGTGATGTCGTGGAAGAGCCCGGGCTCGAGGCGATCCAGGTGCAGGCGCGTGCTCGGCTCGGTGGACAGGTCGATTTTTGCCTGTTCGACCTGCAGCGCCATCCAGTGGCCTTCGCGCTGCCCGATCAGGCGGGCCAGGCGATCCAGTTCGCGGCGTACTGTGGCATCGCGGTAAATGCTCTGAAAATCGGCAAACGCCTGCCGCGTGTAGGCAAAGTTGATGGTGTGCCAGGTGGCCAGCTGGAAGAACAGGCCGGACGGCACCTCGGCGCCGCTCTTCATCAGGCCCTTGTAACCCAGCAGCGGCATCACGCATTCGAGACTCAGCGCCCGGTCGAAATCGGTGCCGCCTACGTGCAGGCCGGCATTACCGAGCAGATCGCTCGCGCGATCCACGTGCCGGGCCCGTTCCGGCGACAGGCGCACCAGCGAAAAGTCTGCCGTGCCGCCGCCGATGTCGGCGATCAGCACCAGTTCTTCCTGGGTCAGCGAGGCTTCGTAGTGCAGTGCGGCGCCGATGGGTTCGAACTGGAAACTGACGTCCCTGAAGCCCACCTGTCGCGCGATGGCCTCCAGGGTGTCCTGGGCCCGCTGGTCGGCGACCGGATTGTCGTCGACGAAATACACCGGCCGGCCAAACACCGCCTGCTCGAATTTCCGCTCGGCCTGTGCTTCGGCGCGCCGCTTCAGTTCGCCGATGAAGCTCGCCAGCAGATCCTTGAAGGGCAGGGCCCGGCCGCCCACTTCGGTGCTGCCGTCCATCAGGCTGCTGCCGAGCAGGCTCTTGAGGGCCCGCATGAGCCGGCCTTCGTAACCTTCCAGGTATTCCAGCAGCGCATCGCGCCCGTAGTGGGTGCTTTCCTCGTCGGCGTTGAAGAACACCGCCGAGGGCAAGGTCGGCTTGCCGTCTTCGAGGGGCAGCAGCGCGGGCACGCCCGGCCGCAGCCAGCCGACGGTGGAGTTGGAGGTGCCGAAGTCGATACCGCAGGCGCGGGCGGGAGTAGGGCTCATGGGCGTTGCAAAAATGGCCTGGGGGCGAATCCTACGCCACTTGGAGCTTGGCGAAAATGGAGAAAGAGGCGCTGCTTCACCCCTTCTTCAGCAAGCCACCCAGCGCGGCGAACGGCGAGTGCGTCGCGGCCTTGCCCGGCTGTTTGGCCGAGACGTTTCCTTCAGTGGCTTCAAGCTGGCGCTGGTGCTCGTTGTCGTGGCAGTACAGGCACAGGAGTTCCCAGTTGCTGCCGTCGGGCGGATTGTTGTCGTGGTTGTGGTCGCGGTGGTGCACGGTGAGTTCGCGCAGGTTGGCGGTGGTGAACTCGCGGGTGCAGCGGCCGCAGATCCATGGGTAGATCTTGAGGGCTTTTTCGCGGTAGCCCTCGGCGCGCTTGTCTGCGGCTTGGCGGGCTTCGAGGACGAGACGGTCGAGTTTTTCGCTCATGGGGTGGTTCCGGGCAGGCGTTGGGCGAGGTCGGCAAGTGCTGCTTCGACAACGTCGGCAGCGCGCATCAGGGTGGTTTCTTCGATGATCAGCGGCGGGGCGAAGCGCAGCACGCTGTCGTGGGTGTCCTTGGTCATCAGGCCGCGGGCGAGCAGCCACTCGGCGGCGGTGCGGGCGTTGACGCGGCGGGTGTCGAGTTCCATGCCGATCAGGAGGCCGCGTCCGCGCACTTCGACGATAAGCGGGTTCTTGATGGCCTGCAGGCGGGCGAGAAAGGCTGCACCGAGGCGTGCCGAGCGCTCGGCGAGCTTCTCGTCGGCCAGAAGGGCCAGGGCTTCGGTCGCCACGGCTGCCGCCAGCGGGTTGCCGCCGAAGGTGGAGCCGTGGTCGCCGGGCTTGAAGACCTGCATCAGCGCGTCGTTGGCGAGGAAGGCCGAAACCGGCAGCAGGCCGCCGCCCAGCGCTTTGCCCAGGATGACGCCGTCCGGGCGCACGCCGTCGTGTTCGCAGGCGAGCAGCTTGCCGGTGCGGCCGAGGCCGGTCTGAACTTCGTCGGCGATCAAGAGCACGTTGTGCTTGCTGCAGATTGCGGCGCAGCGGGCCAGCCAGCCGGCGGGCGGAATGTTGATGCCGCCTTCGCCCTGGATGGGCTCGAACAGGAAGGCTGCGGTGTGCGGGGTGATGGCGGCCTCTAGGGCGTCGGCGTCGCCGAAGGGAATGGTGCGAAAGCCCGCGCCGAAGGGGCCGAAGCCGTCGCGGTACTGGGCTTCGGACGAGAAGCCGATGACGGTGGTGGTGCGGCCGTGGAAGTTGTTGGCACAGACGATGATCTCGGCCTGCCCGTCGGGTACGCCCTTGATCTTGTGGGCCCACTTGCGGGCGGCCTTGATGGCGGTTTCGACGGCTTCGACGCCGGTATTGACCGGCAGTGCCCGGTCGTAGCCGAGGAGCGCCGACAGGCGTTCGAGCATCAGCGGCAGGCGGTCGTTGGAGTAGGCGCGGGAGGTGAGCGCGAGGCGCCCGGCCTGTTCGGTGAGGGCCTTGACCAGGCGCGGGTGGCTGTGGCCGAAGCTGACCGCCGAGTAGGCGCTCATCATGTCGAGGTAGCGGCGGCCCTCCACGTCCCACAGCCAGGCGCCTTCGCCGCGGGTGAACACCACCGGCAGCGGCGCGTAGTTGCGGGCGCCGAAGGCTTCTTCCCGGTGGCGCAACTGGGCGGTGGTGGGGCCGAGGGCCGCGCTGGCGATTTCCAGCACCCAGCGCGCACCGCTGCCGTCGCGATCGCGTTCGGGCACATATTCGACGATCTCGAGGCCGGCCAGGTCGGCGCAGTTGCGCAGGCCGTGGAGCGCGTCGACGAGCTCCTGCGGATCGATGCCGTCGGGCACCAGGCAGGTCGTGGCCGGCAGCTTGGCGCAGTCCATTGTGTCGAGGTCGACCGACACGCCGAAGCCGGCGGTGCCGTTGCGGACAATGCTCATGGCGTCGCACAGCACGGCGGCCAGTCCGCGGGTTTTGACTTCGGGCATGAAGAAGATCTTCACGCCGAGCTTTTGCAGCAGCTTGAGTTCTTCGGGCTCCCAGGAGCGGGCGCCGATGATGGTGACGTGGGCCGGGTCGAGGTGGGGGCCGGGCAGGCCGGTCAGGGTTTCATCACCGATGCCGAGCAGCGCCGCCAGCGGCATGCCGTGGATGTTGCCGGTGTGGGTGGTTTGCGGCGTGTGGGCGTCAAGGTGGGCGTCGATCCAGATCAGGCCGAGCTTGCCGCGGGGCGCCAGCGCACGGGCAACGCCACGCCAGGTGCCGGCGCCGACGATGTGGTCGCCGCCAAGGACGAGGGGAAGCGCGCCGTCGTCACACGTCTGCGCGACGATGTCGGCGAGGTCGTGAAGCAGGTTGCTGACCGTGCCGAGCCGCTCGTTCATGGACGGCCGGGGCGGCTTAGGGGCGGAGGGTTCGAGCAGGGCGTGCCAGTGGGCGCGGATGCCGCGCTGACGCAGGCTGTTCTCGAAACCGAGATCGCGCAGCGCGCGGGGGCCGGCGGCGGGGCCGAAAATCGGCGCGCCAAGGCAGGAGCCGACGCCGACGATGCGGACCGGGCGGGAAGGCATGAACGGGGCTGGCATGGTTTTCTTTCGTTAGCGGGCTGGCTTCATGCCCGTTGGAGCAGGCCGGATGGCCTTTCGTTCAGCCGGTTGGAGGGGGGTGCGAAGGGCCGCCCCCGTTGTTTTCAGCACAGCCAGCGCAGGGCTTCGAGCGCGACGAGGATGACAACAAGGGCTCCGCCGGCGGCGAGCCAGCGGGTTTGCCGTTTGTTCTCGGTGGAGAGGCGCAGGATTTCGGCGTGGGTGGCGGTGTCGTTGCGGCCGTCGAGAACCTGGTGCAGCAAGCGCGGCAATTGCGGCAGCGTGGCGGCCCAGTTGGGGGCTTCGTCCTTCATGTGGCGGATCAGTGCGCGCCAGCCCATCTGGTCGTTCATCCAGCGTTCGAGGAAGGGTTTGGCGGTTTTCCACAAGTCGAGGTCCGGGTCGAGCTGGCGCCCGAGGCCTTCGATGTTGAGCAGGGTTTTTTGCAGCAGTACGAGCTGGGGTTGAACCTCCATCTCGAAGCGGCGGGCGGTCTGGAAGAGGCGCAGCAGCGTCTTGCCGAACGAGATGTCCTTGAGCGGGCGGTCGAAGATGGGTTCGCACACCGCGCGGATGGCGCCTTCAAACTCGTCCACCCGGGTGTGCGACGGCACCCAGCCGGCCTCGATGTGGGCCAGGGCCACGCGCCGGTAGTCACGCTGGAAGAAGGCCAGGAAGTTGGTGGCGAGGTATTTTTTGTCGGAATCGTTGAGGGTGCCGATGATGCCGAAGTCGAGCGCAATGTAGCGTCCGCGGGCGGGGCCGTCGGTGGCGACGAAGATGTTGCCGGGGTGCATGTCGGCATGAAAGAAGCCGTCGCGGAAAACCTGGGTGAAGAAGATCTCGACGCCTGCCCGCGAGAGCTTCTTGAGATCGATGCCTGCCGCGCGCAATTCGTCGAGCCGCGAGATGGGGATGCCCTTCATGCGCTCCATCACCATCACGTTGGTGGTGCACCAGTCCCAGTGCACTTCGGGCACGACGAGGAGTTCGGAATCCTTGAAATTGCGCCGCAGCTGGGAACAGTTGGCGGCTTCGCGCATCAGGTCGAGTTCGTCGCGCAGATACTTTGAAAACTCGGCGACGACTTCCCGCGGTTTCAGGCGGCGGCCTTCCGGCCAGATTTTTTCGAGGACGGTGGCGGCGACGTCGAGCAGCGCCAGATCGTGGGCGATGACCGGCGCGATGCCGGGGCGCAGCACCTTGACGGCGACTTCGGTGCCGTCCGGCAGTTCGGCAAAGTGCACCTGGGCGATGGAGGCCGAGGCCACCGGTTCGCGCTCGAAGCGGGAGAACACTTCATCGGCGTGCTTGCCGTAGGCGGCCTCGAGCTGGGCGAGGGCTTCGGCCGTGGAAAAGGGCGGGACGCGGTCCTGGAGGCGGGCGAGTTCTTCGGCGATGTCCGGCGGCAGGAGGTCGCGGCGGGTGGACAGCATCTGGCCGAACTTGACGAAGATCGGCCCGAGGGATTCGAGCGCCTGGCGCAGGCGGGCGCCTGAGGATTCGTCGTAGTGCCGGCCGAAACGCGACAGGCGGGCCAGCCAGGCCAGCCGGCCGGTCGGCTCGTTGGAGAGAACCATCTGGTCGAGGCCGTATTTCAGGCTGACGGAGATGATCTTGACGAGTCGGAAGAGGCGCACGGCGGCAGGTAAAAAGGAAAACGCGGATTGTGCCCCTAAAGCCGGAGCGGTGAAAGCGCGGGGCGCCCGGGACGGGACGATCAGCGCCGCTTGCGGGAGCGTTCGGGGGCGGGTGGTGCCGGCGGCGCCTGGGTGACGGGATGCACCTGCTCGGTGAGCCAGCGAACGGCGAGGTGGACTTCCCGCTTGATGGCTTCGTCGGCGGCCGGGTTGGTGTCGAAGCCGGGCAGGCCTTCATCGCTGACGGTGAAGGGCGGCAGGCGCCATTCGCGCTCGACGACGAAAAGGTGATCCGCGTCGCGAATGGCTTTTTGCGCGACGACGTAACCATAGGGCCGATCGCCGAAACGTCCGCAGTAGGCGGTGCGGGTGGCGTGGGGCAGATCGTCGCGCACGCCGCTGACCAGGCCGCTGGTGGTGAAGGCTGCGCAGTGCTTGGCGAGACCCGCCGCGATGTGGCCGAGATAGACCTCCGGGCTCATGTCCTGGGCGGTGAAGCGTTGCACCAGCAGGCGGTCCCGGTAATCCTCGATGCCCTGGCCGCGGGGGATGTATTCCTCGTGGCGGATGCCCCTGCCTTCACGCAGGTCGACGATCCGCCAGCCCGGCCCGGCCGGCAGCGGCAGGCTCCAGTGCAGCGTCGGCGCCTCGGCGTGGGCCGAAAGCGCCAGCCACAGGCCGGCAACGAGGGCAGAGGTGCGAAATACGTGCGGGATCACCGCACAAGTTTGCCACGTTCGCGGCACTTTGTTACCCCCTGAAACGGGCCATCCGCCGGGATGCCTGCTGCTTGGATATAATCCTGTGCTTTTAGTCGCAGTGTTTTTGCCATGAGCGCCGATTCCAAAACTCAGCTTGCCGACCTCCTGCGTGCCGCGCTCCTCAGCGTGGCGCCCGATCAGGCCGAAACTCCCATCAACCTGGACCGTCCGAAGCAGGCCGGTCACGGGGATTTTGCAAGCAACCTGGCGCTGCAGCTGGCCAAGCCGCTCAAGCGCAATCCGCGCGAGCTGGCCAACCTGCTACTCGCCGAGCTGCCCCCTTCCAAGCTGGTGGCCAAGGCCGAAGTTGCCGGCGCCGGCTTCATCAACTTCACGCTTGTCTCCGACGCCAAGACGGCCGTCGTGCGCAACGTGCTTGAACGCGGCGAGGCCTTCGGCCGTGGCGTCAAGAGTGGCGTGAAGGTTCAGGTCGAGTTCGTTTCCGCCAATCCCACCGGTCCGCTCCACGTCGGTCACGGCCGCGGTGCGGCCTACGGTGCGTCGCTGGCCGACGTGCTGGATTTCGCCGGCTTCGACGTTACCCGCGAGTACTACATCAACGACGCCGGCCGGCAGATGGACATCCTCGCCCTGTCCACCTGGCTGCGCTATCTCGCCCAGTTCGACATTGCCGTTCCCTTCCCGCCCAACGCCTACCAGGGCGACTACGTGAAGGACATGGCCGCGCAGATCAAGGACGCCCACGCCGACCGCTTTGCCAAGGTTGCCGCCGCCGACGTGCTGGATGGCGCGCCCTCCGTCGAGGACGACAAGGAAGGTCGCCTGGACGTGCTGATCGCCAATGCCAAGCGCCTGCTCGGCTCGGATTACGCCTGGGTGCATGGTTTTGCGCTGACCGAGCAGCTCGGCGATGGCCGCGAAGACCTCGAACAATTCGGGGTCATCTTCGACTGCTGGTTCTCCGAGCGTTCGCTGTTCGACACCGGCCTCGTCGAGAAGGCTGTCGCCACGCTGGAGGCGGGCGGCCACCTGTACGAACAGGACGGGGCCAAGTGGTTCCGCTCCACCGCTTTTGGCGACGAGAAGGACCGCGTCGTGCAGCGCGAGAACGGCCTGTTCACCTACTTCGCCTCCGACATCGCCTACCACGCCAACAAGTACGAGCGCGGCTTTGATCGCATCGTCGACATCTGGGGCGCCGACCACCACGGCTACATCGCCCGCGTGAAGGGCGCGCTGGCCGCGCTTGGCCTGCCGCCCGAAAAGCTCGATGTGGCGCTGGTGCAGTTTGCGGTGCTCTACCGCGACGGCCAGAAGGCGGCCATGTCCACCCGTTCCGGCGAATTCGTCACCCTGCGCGAGCTGCGCAACGAAGTCGGCAACGACGCCTGTCGCTTCTTTTACGTGCTGCGCAAGGCCGACCAGCACCTGGATTTCGACCTCGACCTCGCCAAGAGCCAGAGCAACGAAAACCCCGTGTATTACATCCAGTACGCCCACGCCCGCCTGTGCTCGGTGCTTGGTCAATGGAACGGCGTGCCGGCCGATCTGGCCGAGGCCGATCTCAGCCGCCTCGACAACGAGCGGGAGCTGGCGCTGTGCGCACGCCTCACCGCCTTCCCGGAAACCGTCCAGAGTGCCGCGGCCGAATACGCGCCGCACCAGATCGCCTTCTACCTCAAGGATCTGGCCGGCGAGTTCCACAGCTACTACAACGCCGAGCGCATGCTGGTGGACGACGAAGGTCTCAAGCTTGCCCGCCTGGCTTTGGCCACGGCGGTGCGTCAGGTGATTCGCAGCGGCCTCGCGCTGCTGGGTGTTTCTGCTCCTGAGTCGATGTAATTCCGGATTTTTTCGTTCATGAGCCGCGATCAAAAGCCACGTCTGAAAACCAGCGCGCCCAAGTCGGGCAGCCGGGGGAGCACCTTGGTCGGCATCTTTGTCGGCCTGATTCTTGGCGCGTTGGTGGCGGCCGGCATTGCGCTGTACTTCACCGCCGCCTCGCCTTTCCAGCGCAAGCAGGAAGAAAAGCCTGTCGTGGCGCCGCCGCCCCGGCCGCAGGGCGGCGAGCCCATCGCCCTGCCCGGCAAGGCCGGCGACAAGCCTGTCGAGAAACCCCGTTTCGACTTCTACAACGTGTTGCCCAAGGGTTCCGACGCGCTGCCGGCGCCAACCAAGCCCGAGGAGACCACCGAGGTCGTGAAGTCCGACAAGCCGGAGAAGGCTGAAAAGCCCGCCAAGACCGACAAGCCGCCCAAGGCTGAAGGTGACAAGCCCAAGCCGGACGACGCCGAGCGCGCCAAGGCCGAGGCCGCGCTCCTCGACAAGCCGGTCGTGCCCGAAAAATACTATCTGCAGGCGGGAGCCTTCGAAGATCCGTCCGAAGCCGACAACCTCAAGGCGCGTCTTGCGTTGATGGGCGTGGAGGCCAGCGTGCAGAAGGTGGATGTGCCCGACAAGGGAACGATGCACCGGGTGCGCACGGGCCCCTATCTGGGGCAGGAGGCGATGTCCAAGGCACGGGACAACCTGAGCTCCAACGGCATCAACACCGCCGTGGTCAAGATCAAGCCCAAGGAACCAAAACCGGCTCCGGCCGCTCAATGAGTGCTTTGCAGATTGAAGGAGAAACCGTAATGCAGCGTCGTGATGTACTCAAGCAGCTTTCCGCCCTGGCGGTAGCAAGTGGCATGGCCCTGCCGACCCTGTCGCTGGCCGCCACCGGCACCGAGCCGGTATCGCCGCCCCAGCCGCCCGAGGTCAAGGGCAAGGTCGAAGTGCTGGAGTTCTTCCACTACGGGTGCCCCCACTGCAAGGCCTTCGATCCCTTGCTCGACATGTGGGTCAAGAAGCTGCCGTCCGACGTCGCCTTCATGCGTGTGCCGGTCACCTGGGGCAACCCGCAGCTTGCCGGGCTCGCCAAGCTGCACCTCACGCTGGAGGCCACCGGTGATCTTGCCCGTTTGCATGGTCAGGTCTTCGATGCGGTGCAGGTTGAAAAGCAGCCGCTGCACACCGAGGCCGGTGCGCAGGAATGGGCCGTCAAGCACGGCATCGATGCGAAGAAATTCGCCGATGCCTACCGCTCCTTCAACGTCAGCGTGCGGCTCAAGCGGATTGAGGAAATCGGCCGCAACTACAAGGTTCAGGGTGTGCCGACTCTCGCGGTGGACGGCAAGAACTTCACCTCCGGTTCGATCGCCGGCAGCCATGAAGCCGCTCTCAAAGTGGCCGATCAGTTGATCGCCAAGGCCCGCGCCGAGCAGGGTCGCAAGTAGGTCTTTTCGCCGCGTCGCCCTGTCTGGCGGCGCGGCTTTCATTTTCTGCCTCCGTGACCCTGCGTGTTTTCATTACCGGTGCCTCCAGCGGCATCGGTGCTGCGCTTGCGCGCCACTACGCTGCCCGCGGGGCCGTGCTGGGGCTCGTCGCGCGTCGCGCCGAGGGGCTGGACGCGCTGCTCGCCACGCTGCCCGGCGAACACGCGGTTTATCCTCTGGATGTGGCCGACGTGACCAGCCTGCGCAAGGCTGCCGCCGATTTTTCGACCCGCTTCGGAGTGCCCGACGTGGTCGTGGCCAACGCCGGCGTGTCGGTGGGAACGCTCACCGAGGAGGCGGACGATCTGGCCGCCTTCGAGCGCGTGATGCGCACCAACGTACTGGGCATGGTGACCACTTTCCAGCCTTTTGCGGCGCCGATGCGCGCCCGTGGCAGCGGCCGGCTGGTGGGCATCGCTTCGGTAGCGGGGATTCGCGGCCTGCCCGGCGCCGGCGCCTACAGCGCCTCCAAGGCGGCGGTCATCGCCTACCTGGAAAGCTTGCGGGTGGAGATGCATGGCAGCGGCGTGAAGGTGGTAAGCATTGCGCCGGGTTACATCGACACGCCCATGACGGCGGTCAATCGCTACCCGATGCCCTTCATGCTGCCCGCCGACGAAGCGGCCCGCCGCTTTGCGAAGGTCATCGACGCCGGCACCGGCTACGCCGTCATTCCATGGCAGATGGGCGTCGTCGCCAAGCTGATGCGTCTGCTGCCCAATGCCATTTTCGACCGGGTTTTTGCCCGTGCCGGCCGCAAACCGCGCGGACTGCCGCTTTAGCTACAGCTCTGCCAACTGGGTGATGGCCGGCATGTACTTTTTGCCGAGCGCTTCGGCCACCTGGGGGTGGGTGACATGGCCGTTGCAGATGTTGAGCCCGGCACGCAGGCCGGCATCGTCCTTCAGCGCTTGCCGCCAGCCCTTGTCCGCCAGCGCCAGCACCACCGGCAGGGTGGCCGCGTTGAGCGCGTAGGTGGCCGTGCGCGCTACCGCGCCGGGCATGTTGGCGACGCAGTAATGCACGACGCCGTCGACCACGAAGGTGGGCTCGGTGTGGGTGGTGGGGCGGGAGGTTTCGAAGCAGCCGCCCTGGTCGATGGCCACGTCGACGATCACCGCGCCAGGCTTCATTTTTGACAGCATGTCGCGGGTTACGAGTTTTGGGGCCGCAGCGCCGGGAATCAGCACCGCGCCGATCACCAGGTCGGCCTGCAGGACCAGGCGCTCGATGGCATCCTGGGTGGCGTAGAGGGTTTTTACGCGGCCGCCGTAGATTTCGTCCAGGCGACGGAGCACCGCCAGGGATTTGTCCAGAATGGTGACATCGGCGCCGATGCCGACGGCGGTGTGGGCGGCGTTGTTGCCCACTGTGCCCCCGCCAAGGATCACCACCCGGCCCGGCTCGACGCCCGGCACGCCGCCGAGCAGCACGCCGCGCCCCCCGTGGGATTTTTCGAGTGCCGAGGCGCCGGCCTGGATGCTCATGCGCCCCGCTACTTCCGACATCGGGGCGAGTAGTGGCAGGCTGCCGCCGGGCGCGGTGACGGTTTCGTAGGCCAGGGCGGTGGCGCCGCTGGCGAGAAGGTCGGCGGCCACGTCGGGGGCCGCCGCAAGGTGCAGGTAGGTGACCAGCAAGTGATGGGGGCGGAGGCGGGCACGCTCCTCGGGGACGGGCTCCTTGACCTTGATGATCATCTCGGTGGCGTCGAAAACTTCTGCGGTATCGGCGCAGATCTTTGCGCCGGCGGCTTCATAGTCGGCGTCACCGGCGCCGATGCCGAGCCCCGCGCCGGACTCGACGTAAACGGCATGGCCGTGGGCCGTGAGTTCGCGTACCGAGCCGGGGGTCAGGCCGACCCGGTGTTCGTGATTCTTGGTTTCCCTGGGAACGCCGATTTTCATGATCTTCTCCGTGGCTGGATGGTCGGGCGGTACAGCGGGTGAGAGCGGCGCGGTGTTGTGCTTGTTCCGCGCATTGTTTCGATAACGACGAAGTGCTTGAGATACTTGCGTAATGATGAACGAGACTTTTGACAGGGGCGACGCCGTGGGTGCGAGCACACACGCAGAAAATTTCATGATGGATGCGCTGGGGCAGCGTCACGCGCCCTGTGCCGGGCCTGCCCGCATCGTGTCGCTGGTGCCGTCCCTGACCGAGCTGGTGTGCGATCTGGGGCTGGCAGGGCAGTTGGTCGGACGCACCGGTTTCTGCATCCATCCCAAGGCGACCTTGCGCTCCATCACCAAGGTGGGCGGGACCAAGGACGTGAATATCGTCCGCCTGCGCGAACTGGCGCCGACCCACGTGATCGTCAATATCGACGAGAACCGGCGCGACTGCGTCGAGGAAATCGCCGGTTTCGTGCCTCACGTGATCGTCACCCATCCTTGCTCGCCGGAGGACAACGTTCCCGTGTATCGCCTGCTGGGCGGGATTTTCGGATGCGAGGCCGAGGCGTTGCGCCTGGTGGGCGAGCTCGAGGCGGCCATCGCCGACGCGCGTGCGCTGGGCGACAGCCTGCCGCGGGAAAAGGTGCTTTACCTGATCTGGCGCGAGCCGTGGATGGGCGTGGCACGCAGCACCTACATCTCGGCCACGCTGGCAAGTGTGGGCTGGGATACCTGGCCGCCAGGCGACGAGCCGCGCTATCCGGCCTTCGAGTGGAATGCACCATGGCTGGGGGACGTGAGCCGGGTGTTGCTGTCGTCCGAGCCTTACAGCTTCCGGGACAAGCATCTGGCCGAGGTCGAGGCTGCATCGGGCCGCCCGGCCGCGCTGATCGATGGGGAAATGGCCTCGTGGTACGGCAGCCGGGCGGTGGCGGGCCTGCGTTACCTGGCGGCGCTGCGGCGCGCGTCTGCGGGCGCGGAATGAAAAATGCCCACCTTCCGGTGGGCATCAAGGCCATGTCCCAGGTGCGGACGGCGCCTGTCGCGGTGTTTCCAGCGCTGATGGAGGCAGCCTGGGGGGCCTGTCTTAGCTGGGCTGGCGCAGCACCTGGTGCGGGGCCGGGATCGGCCAATTGTTGACGCCGCCCACCTCGGCGAGGGCCTTGTTGGTGTCGAAGTACACCTGCCAGTAGTGGTCGTTGTGGCAGTAGGGGCGCACCACCAGCTTGGTGCCGGCTGCGTTGAACTCGAGGATTTCCACGTCCGGGGCCGGATCCTTCTGCACGTTCGGGACCTGGCTGATGCGGGCGCGGATCAGCTCGATGGCTTGTTTCGGGTCGACCGAGTGGGCGAGCTGGGCGGTCAGGTCGACGCGGCGGCAGGGATTGAGGGTGTAGTTGACGATGTTGTCGGAGAACAGCTTGTTATTGCCGACGGTGGTGCGCACGTTGTCGGGCTGGTCGATGGTGGTGGCGAACAGGCCGATTTCCTTCACGGTGCCGGTGATGCCGGCGCCGCTGATGAAATCACCCACCTTGAAGGGGCGCAGGATGATCAGGAATGCGCCCGCTGCGAAGTTGGAGAGCAGGCCGCTCCAGGCCACGCCGATGGCCACACCGGCTGCGGCGATGAGCGCAGCGAAGCTGGTGGTTTCGATGCCGAACACCGACAGGATGACGATGACCAGCACGATGCGCATGATCACCCGCAGGGTCGCCTCGACGTAGCGGACGAGGGTCGGCTCGACTTTCTGGCGGGTCATGCCACGGTTGGAGAGGTTGCCGATCAGGTTGATGACCCAGCCGCCGACAATCCACAAGGCGATGGCGCCGGCGAGTTTCCAGCCGAGCGGGATGAGATAGGTGTTGATGATGTTGCCGAGGTCGAAAGCAGATTCAGTGGCCATGGCGGATGCTCCGTCGTGAAGATGAAGGTTGAGTCTAGCCAGACTTCTGGTGTGCCAGAGGCATGTTTTGTGAATTATTGTGTCTTGGTGCCCAGGTGTGGCGGAGCGGCTTGCGTCAGGGCTGTTGCGGCAGCGCGGCCTGCAGGCGTTCGGGCGTGAGAATCGCAAAGCGGGCCGCAATCACCGGGCGGCGGCCGAGCTTGAGAACCAGCTTGTCGCGGGTGAGCAGCACCGTGGCGCCGCTGTCGCGGGCGAGCTCCAGAAATTTCTGGTCGTCCCTGTCGAGGCAGGCGGGCAGCTCGCAGGCAGGGGCGTCGACGACGTCGATGAGGGTGCAGCGGGCCCGGTAGGCGGCGGCAATCTCGGTCTGGCGCTCGGGCGTTTGGGCGAACTGGGAGTAGGCCAGGACGCGGGCCAGTTCGCCGAGACAGTCCTCGCGGGTGAAGGGGCGCAGCTCGCCGTTTTCGACGGAGGCACGTAGGCGCACGAGGGCGGGGTCTTCGAACATCCACAGCGAGAGAACGACGTTGGTGTCGAGTACGACCGGCAGCCCGGCAGGCAGCGGGGTTTCGAGAGGGTAGGGGGCCACGGGTAGAAATGACGGGAGCGGGGCGATAAAAAAAGAAGGGGGCCGAAGCCCCCTTCCGGAGTGGTGCTGTTACTGCAAGATGATCAGGCTGCTTTCTTGGCGTCGAGGCGAGCCTTGACGAAAGAGCCCGGTGCGTCCTCGAGCACCTTGAGGGTGCCCTTGAGCGGGTCGCGGGCGGGAACCGTGGCGCTGTCCTGGGCGATCAGCCAGGCCTGCCAGTCGGTCCACCAGGAGCCTGCGTGCTGCTCGGCGCCGTTAAAGAACTCGTCGGCGGTGTCAGGCAGCTTGCCGGCAGCGGTAGTCCAGTAGCCGTACTTGTTGGCTGCCGGCGGGTTGACGATGCCGGCGATGTGGCCGGAGCCGCCGAGCACGAAGCGCACGTTGCCGCCGAAGTGACGGGCACCGGAGTAGGTGCTCTTCCACGGGGCGATGTGGTCTTCGATGGTCGAGATGAAGTAGGTCGGAACCTTGATCTTGGAGAGGTCGATGGGCACACCGGCGACCTCGAGGCCACCCGGCTCCTTGAGCAGGTTGTTCAGGTACATGTTGCGCAGGTAGAAGCTGTGCATCTTCGCCGGCATGCGCGTGGAATCGGAGTTCCAGTACAGCAGGTCGAAGGGGAACGGATCCTTGCCCATCAGGTAGTTGTTGACCACGAAGGACCAGATCAGGTCGTTGGCGCGCAGCATGTTGAAGGTGCCGGCCATCTCGGAGCCTTCCAGGTAACCGCGCTCAAACATCTTCTTTTCGAGGCTGGTGATCTGGCCTTCGTCGAGGAAGACGGAGAGTTCGCCCGGATCGGCGAAGTCGGTCATCGTCGTGAAGAAGGTGCCGGAGGCGATGCGCTTGTCTTTCTTGCCAGCCATGTAGGCCAGCGTGGTGGCGAGCAGGGTGCCGCCCAGACAGTAGCCGGCTGCGTTGATTTCCTTGGCGCCGGTCTGTTCGACGATGGCGTCGACGGCTGCCATGGTGCCCTCGAGCAGATAGGAGTCAAAGCTCTTCTCGGCCAGGCGCTCGTCCGGGTTGACCCAGGAGATCACGAATACGGTGTGGCCTTGATCGACGCACCACTTGATGTAGGAGTTCTTCTCGCGCAGGTCGAGGATGTAGAACTTGTTGATCCACGGCGGCACAATCAGCAGCGGGCGCTTGGAGACGTCCGGGGTGCTCGGCGTGTATTGCAGCAGCTGCATCATTTCGGTCTGGAAGACGACCTTGCCCGGCGTGGTGGCGACGTTGCGGCCCAGTTCGAAGGCGGTGGTGTCGGTCATCTTGACGCGCAGGCTGCCATCGCCTTCTTCAACGTCGCGCAGCAGGTTGTTGAGGCCCTTGATGAGGTTCTGGCCGTGGCTCTTGACCGTTTCACGGAAAACTTCCGGATTGGTCAGCGCGAAGTTGGACGGGGACAGTGCGTCGATGTACTGGCGGGTGTAAAAGTTGACCTTCTTCTGGGTCTGGTCGTCCAGGCCGTCGACGGTGGACACGGTGTCGTGGATGTGACGGGCGGTGATCAGGTAGGACTGCTTGATGAAGTCAAACAGGAAGTGTTCCTGCCATTCTTCGTCCTTGAAGCGCTTGTCGCCCTTGTCGGGGGCGGCAACCGGAGCGCCGGGCGTCATGCCGGTGAGGCGCATCATCGAGTGCTGCCACAGCGAGAAGTAATCCCACACCAGGTTCATCTGGGCCTGGGCCAGGCGGTAGGGGTTGGCCAGCAGCTTGCCCATCATGTCCATGAAGGCCTGGGCGATGCCGAGTTCGTCGGAGGGGGCCGAGATGCCCTTCTTGACTTGCTTCTGGATGTGGTCTGACAGCAGCTTGGAGGCTCGTTGTGCGACTTCAGCGTAGGTCTTGGCGACTTCTTTTGGGTCCGGCAGTTCGGATTTTGCGACTTCTTTTTCGGGCGCAGCCATTGTTGGGCTCTCCTGGTTAGTTGTTTTTGACGAAACGAAGAATTCCATCATTCCCCACGAGCCGACACACCGCCCCTTTGTGTTCGAGGTGGTTCAGGTGCGCTATGGCTTCTCCCATGGCGAACATCACCTGATGCGTATCCAGCTCACGCGGGAAAAGGATGCCGAGAAGTTCCCCCGCGCTGCGTGGCCCGGTACAGGCGGCAAGCAGTTCCGCACAACGGGCGTCGTGATGCTCGACAAGCTGGTCGACGCGCAAGCCGATGTTGCGAAATGGACTTCCGTGCGATGGTAGCACGACGGTTGTTTCAGGCAATTGCCTGAAGGCCCGGATCGAATCGAGGAAACGCCCGAGCGGGTCGTCATTCGGAGTGGCCGCGAAAACGCTGACATTGGTGGAGATGCGCGGGAGCAGCATGTCTCCGGAAATGAGCACTTCGGCTGCCTCGCAGTAAAGCGAGGCGTGTTCGGGCGAGTGGCCGAAACCCGTGATGACGCGCCACCCGCGGCCGCCGATGGCGAGTGTGTCGCCGCCAAGCAGGCGCCGAAAGCTGGAGGGCAGCTCGGGCACGCCGCGCTTGTAGGCGTTGCCGCGGCCGTCGAGGGCCTGGCAACGGGCTTCGTCGAGGCCATGGCGGCGAAACTGGGCCAGCATGGCCGGGACGTTGTAGCCCGGTAGCTGGTGCCAAAGGGCGTGTCCGGCGAGGAATTCGCCGTGGGTCATGGTCACGTCCGCCCCGGTTTTTTCGGACAGCCACTGGGCCAGGCCGAGGTGGTCCGGATGGCAGTGGGTGACGATGATCTGCGTGACGGGCTTGCCGAGGCCGTCGAGGATGGTGTTCCAGGCCTCCCGGGTGGTGTCGAGGCCGTAACCGGTGTCGACGATCGCTACACCGTCGCCGTCCTCGATGAGCCACAGGTTGATGTGGTTCAGTGCGAAGGGCAGCGGCATGCGAATCCAGTGCACGCCGGGGGCGACAGGCAGGGTTTCGCCGATGGCCGGCAGGGTGTTGAAGGGATATTCCAGCTGCGGGGTCATGGCCTTGGGGTCTCCGGGGTGGGGGCGTTGTGCATGTGTCGGGTTGCCGGGCGGGCGTTTGCCGGCCTTTGCGAAATCTGATTTACTGGCCTGCTTCAGTGCTGTGCTGTCCGGTTTCCATTTTATGAGCCAGGAACAAACCTATACCATTTCCGAACTCGCCCGCGAGTTCGGAATCACGCCACGGGCGATCCGTTTCTACGAGGACGAAGGCCTGCTGGCGCCTGCCCGCGCCGGTCGTCAGCGCATCTACGAGAAGCGCGACCGCACCCGGCTGGGGCTGATCCTGCGCGGCAAGCGCCTCGGCCTGTCGCTGGCCGAGATCGGCGAGCTGCTCGACATGTACGACGGGGCGCGCAACTCGGCGCTGCAGTTGCAGCGTTTTCTCGCCGTACTGGCCGAGCGCCGTCGCGTCATCGAGCAGCAGCGCGAGGATATCGTCGCGGTGCTTGGCGAGATCGACATGCTCGAGAAACAGTGCATCCACCTGCTTGCCGGACAGTCTGACGGTGTGGGGCCGGCGTGAGTATTCTGCCTGTTACTTTACGTTTACGTAAACGTAATTAAACCCGGCCCAAACGCATGCGGTGAAATGGTTTTGCGGTGTCCCCTGGGGCTTAATGGGTGAATACGGGCGCAGGGAAGGGTATCGTGTCGGGTTGTTTCGTTCGATGGATGAGTGAATACATGGCTTTAATTCTCCGCATTCTGGGTGACGACGATCAGGTCGAGATTGAGCACGTCCGGCAGTTTTTCCGCAATTACGCGGCGTGGTTGGGGGTGGGCCTCGCCTATCAAGATTTCGGCGAAGAAATGGCGGCCCTGCCGGGTCGTTATTCCGCGCCGTCCGGCCGCCTGTTTTTTGCTGAACTCGACGGCAAGCCCGCTGGTTGTGTCGGCATCCGTTCGGCCACCGAAGGCGTCTGTGAAATGAAGCGGCTCTACGTGGAGCCGGAGACGCGTGGCCACGGCGTAGGCCGCGAGCTGGCCCTGGCGGGCATCAAGGCCGCCAAGAGCCTGGGCTATCGCAAGATCATGCTGGATACCCTGCCGGCCATGCGCATCGCGGTGAAGCTTTACCGCGAACTGGGTTTCAAGGAGGCGCCTGCTTATTACCCGACGCCAGTCGAAGGGACGATGTTCCTTGCCCTCGACCTGGAGAACTGGTCGGAGTCGGAGATTGCGAACGAGAACCTGTTCCATCTCTTCGACTACAACCTGGCCTGGGCACGCAAGATGCGCCAGGTCGATCCCGACTTCTTCCAGAAGCTCTCCCGGCTGCAGGCGCCGGAATACCTGTGGATCGGCTGTTCCGACTCCCGCGTGCCGGCCAACGAGATCATCGGCCTGTTGCCGGGCGAGGTCTTCGTGCATCGCAATGTGGCCAACGTGGTGGTGCACACCGATCTCAACTGCCTGTCGGTGATCCAGTTTGCGGTGGATGTGCTGAAGGTGAAGCACATCATGGTGGTCGGTCACTACGGCTGCGGCGGCGTTGGTGCGGCCATGCGCCGGGAGCGGGTCGGACTGGTGGACCTGTGGTTGCGCCACGTGCAGGACGTGCACGTGAAGCACGTCAGCCGGGTGGATCTGCTGCCCCCCGACATGCGCCACGACCGTCTGTGCGAACTCAACACCATCGAGCAGGTGGTCAATGTGTGCCAGACCATCGTTGTGCAGGATGCCTGGAAGCGTGGCCAGCCCCTCACCGTGCATGGCTGGGTGTATGGCCTCAAGGATGGATTGATCCGCGACCTGGGGGTTAATGTGCGTCGCCCAGAAGACCTGATGTTGCGCTACCTGGCGTCGCTGGAGGCGCTCGAAAGCTGAGTGCCGCGGCCTGGGTGGCTGCGAGATAAAACAAAAAAGGGGGGGAGACAATGAATGAATTCACTTTGAGCGACGGCATCGACCTGGCGACGCTCAACGCGCGTGGTCTTGGAAGCCTGCCGGGCTGGTTCGGCTTCGAGGCGGTGGCGCTGGTGCCGGGCCGGCTGTCGGCGCGCATGCTGATCCGCCCCGAAATGCTGGCGCCCAACGGTTTCCTGCATGCGGCAGCCGTCATTGCGCTGGCGGATACCGCCGCCGGCTATGCCACCCGCGCCCACCTGCCGGCCGGCGCGGCGAGCTTCACGACGATCGAAATGAAGAGCAATTTTTTCGGTACCCAGACCGAGGGCGTGCTGCTGTGCGAAGCCACCGCGGTGCACACCGGACGCAACACCCAGGTGTGGGATGCCGAAGTGACCGGCGGCGGCAGCGGCAAGCGCCTCGCCCTGTTTCGGTGTACGCAGATGATTCTTTGGCCGAAAGGCCTTTGACGGAGAACGAGCCCGTGACCAAGCCGCAGTACAGCACCGCACCCATCGATTTCTATTTCGATTTCTCATCGCCCTACGGCTATCTTGCCGCCGAGGAAATCGACGCCCTGGCTGCCCGCTACGGGCGCCTGGTGCACTGGCACCCCTTTTTGCTCGGTGTCACGTTCAAGGTGACCGGCCTTGGGCCGCTGCCGGGCATTCCGCTCAAGGGGGCCTATTCGATGCACGACATCGAGCGCTCGGCCCGCTATTTTGGCGTGCCCTACCGGCAGCCCTCCACGTTTCCAATTCCCACCCAGCACGCCGCGCGGGCGTTTTTGTGGCTCAACGACCGCAGCCCGCTCAAGGCGCGCGAGTTCGGTCTTGCCGCCTACCGGGCGTATTTCGTCGATGACGTGAATATCTCCGATCTGGCCGCCGTGCTCGATATCGCCGCGCGAGTGGGCGTGGATCGCGACGAACTGTCGGGCGTGCTGGCCGGCACCGAGATCAAGGCACGCCTCGCGGCCGAGGTGGACCTGGGCCTCGCCCGCGGGGTGTTCGGCTCGCCGTTCCTCATCGTCGATGGTGAAGCCTTCTGGGGGGCCGACCGCCTGCCGCAGGTGGAGCGCTGGCTCGCCGAAGGCGGGTTCTGACGAGGCTGCAGCGGGCTTCGTGACGGCGGACACGCAATGTCATGGTGGTCCGCCGCGCGGCGTGGATAATGGCTGACCCCGAATTTTCGTACTTTCGTATCCCGGAGACCTGCATGTCCGCACCCATCGATTTCTATTTCGATTTTTCGTCGCCTTACGGTTATCTGGCCTCCGAGCAGATCGACGCGCTGGCTGCCCGCCACGGCCGCGCGGTGATGTGGCACGCCATCGTGCTCGATGCCCAGTTCCAGCCCCAGGGCGGGGTCAAGATTCCGGCTGCGCTGATGCGCACCGACTACGTCAAACGCGACACCGAGCGTTCGGCCGCCTTCCTCGGCATTCCGTACGCCGAGCCGGCCCAGTACCCGGTGCACACCGAACACGCGGCCCGCGCCTTCCAGTGGCTCAGTGACCGCAATCCCGACGAGGCCCGGGCTTTTGCCCACGCGGTGTTCCGCGCCTATTTCGTCGAGGGCCGCAACATCGCCGAAACCGGCGTGCTGCTGGATATCGCCGATACCCTCGAGCTCGACCGTGACGAAGTGTCGGCCGCTTTCTCCGATTCGGCCACCAAGGCCCGCATCAAGGCCGAGATCGATCTGGCCGAAGCCCGCGGCGTGTTCGGCTCGCCCTTTTTCATCGTCGAAGGCGAGGCCTTCTGGGGTAACGACCGTTTTCCCCAGCTCGAGCGCTGGCTGGAAAAAGGCCCGTTCTGAACTGGAGGCTGCCATGCGGCGTATCTGTGTATTTTGCGGTTCCCGCCCCGGCGTAAACCCCGCTTACCGGGCGGCGGCGGAAGCCCTCGGCCAGATGCTTGCCGAGCGGAGCATCGAGCTGGTTTACGGTGGCGGCAACGTGGGCCTGATGGGCATCGTCGCCGATGCCTGTCTGGCTGCCGGCGGCAAGGTGGTGGGGGTGATCCCGCGCGCGCTTCTTGAATGGGAAGTCGGCCACGAAGGCCTCACCCGCCTCGAAGTCGTTGATTCGATGCACACCAGGAAGGCGCGCATGGCCGAGCTGGCCGACGGCTTCATCGCGCTGCCGGGCGGGCTCGGCACCTTCGAGGAGCTCTTTGAAATCCTCACCTGGGCCCAGCTCGGCTTTCACAACAAGCCGGTGGCCCTCTTCAATGTCGAAGACTATTACCTGCCATTGGTTCAGATGATGGAGCGCGGCGTGACCGAAGGCTTCATGAAGGCCGAGAACCGCGGCCTGCTGCTGGTGGAGGACACTCTCGTCGCGCTCATGCGGTCGATGGGCGCCTACCATCCGCCCGCCGTCGGCAAGCGCCTGCGCGACGAAAAGCAGCTATAACCCCCCTAACGTCCCAAGGAGAACCACGCATGAAAACCCGCGCAGCCGTTGCCTGGAAAGCCGGAGCCCCGCTCACCATCGAAACCGTCGACCTCGAAGGCCCCAAGGCCGGCGAAGTGCTGGTGGAAATCAAGGCCACCGGCGTCTGTCACACCGATTACTACACCCTTTCGGGCGCCGACCCGGAAGGCCTCTTCCCGGCCATCCTCGGCCACGAAGGCGCCGGCGTGGTGGTGGATGTGGGCCCCGACGTGAAATCCCTGCGCACCGGCGACCACGTGATTCCGCTCTACACGCCGGAATGCCGCGAGTGCAAGTTCTGCCTGTCGCAGAAGACCAACCTGTGCCAGAAGATCCGCAGCACCCAGGGCCGCGGCCTGATGCCCGACGCCACCAGCCGCTTCAGCCTGGATGGCAAGCCCATCCTGCACTACATGGGCACGTCCACCTTCTCGAACTACATCGTGGTGCCCGAGATCGCGCTGGCCAAGATCCGCAACGACGCCCCCTTCGACAAGGTGTGCTACATCGGCTGCGGCGTGACCACCGGCGTGGGTGCCGTGATCTTCACCGCCAAGGTGGAAGCCGGCGCCAACGTGGTGGTGTTCGGCCTTGGCGGTATCGGCCTCAACGTGATCCAGGCGGCCAGGATGGTCGGCGCCAACAAGATCATCGGGGTCGATCTGAACCCCCGCCGTGAAGCCATGGCCCGCAAGTTCGGCATGACCCACTTCGTCAACCCGAGCGAGGTTGAAAACGTGGTCGATCACATCGTCCAGCTTACCGACGGCGGCGCCGACTACAGCTTCGAGTGCATCGGCAACACCAAGTTGATGCGCCAGGCGCTGGAATGCACCCACAAGGGCTGGGGCCAGTCGGTGATCATCGGGGTGGCCGAAGCCGGCGCCGAGATTTCGACCCGCCCCTTCCAGCTGGTCACCGGCCGGGTCTGGAAAGGCTCGGCCTTTGGCGGTGCCCGCGGCCGTACCGATGTGCCGAAGATCGTCGATTGGTACATGGACGGCAAGCTCAACATCGACGACCTGATCACCCACACGCTCACGCTGGATCAGATCAACGACGGCTTCGATCTGATGAAGAAGGGCGAATCGATCCGCTCGGTGGTGCTGTATTAGTCAAGCAAGCAAGGGGGAGGGGCGGCGCTCGCCGTGCCCTTCCCCCTGACCCGTCACCCCTCACGGTTCATCGACCATGCCCTTCGAAACCCTTTCCCAGCACGCCTGCTTTGGTGGCCACCAGGGCTTTTACCGGCACGACTCCCGCGAAACCGGCGTGTCGATGCGCTTTGCGGTGTTCACTCCGCCGCAGGCTGCACAAGGGCCGGTGCCGGTGCTGTTCTACCTCGCCGGCCTGACCTGCACCGAGGAAACCTTTCCGATCAAGGCCGGCGCCCAGCGCATCGCGGCCGAACTCGGCCTGATGCTGGTCTGCCCGGATACCAGCCCCCGCGGCGCTCAGGTGCCGGGCGAGGCAAACGCCTGGGATTTTGGCGTGGGCGCCGGGTTTTACCTCGATGCCGTGCGCGAGCCCTGGGCGTCCAACTGGCGCATGGAAAGCTACGTCACCGGCGAGCTGCGCCAGCTGATCGGGCTGCACTTTGCGGCCGATCTTTCCCGCTGCGGCATCTTCGGCCATTCGATGGGCGGCCACGGCGCGCTCACGCTGGCCCTGCGTCATCCCGATCTTTACCGCTCGGTATCCGCCTTCGCCCCGATTTGCGCGCCCAGCCTGTGCCCGTGGGGCGAGAAGGCCTTTGGCGGCTACCTCGGCGAGGAGCGCAGCCTGTGGCGCGGGCACGACGCCACAGCGCTCGTCGAGGACGGCCACCGTTGCCCGCCCATCCTCATCGATCAAGGCCTTGACGACTCGTTTCTCGCCGTCCAGCTCCATCCGGAACGCTTCGAGCAGGTGTGTGCCGACGGCCAGCCGCTCACGCTGCGCCGTCACGCCGGCTACGATCATGGCTACTACTTCATCTCCACCTTCATGGCGGATCACCTCGCGCACCACGCGCAGCACCTGAGCGCCTAGGTCGCTGCGATGGAACTCGCTGCCTTCGCCCAGGGCCTCATGCCGCTGCTCGACTGGCGCGGCCTGCCGGTAGACCTGGCCTCGCTGGCGGCCCTGGCGGCCGGGCTCGGCTGGGCCAGCGGGCTGCGCCTCTACGCGCTGGTCTTCGTGCTCGGCGCACTGGCGCGCTTTGCCGGTGTACAGTTGCCCGGCGGCCTTGGCGTGCTGGCCCATCCGCTGGTGCTGGGGATTTCCGGCGTGCTGCTGGTGGTCGAGTTCTTTGCCGACAAGCTGCCCTGGCTCGACTCGCTGTGGGATGCCGTGCACACCTTCATCCGCATCCCCGCCGGCGCGGCGCTGGCGGCGGCGGTGATGGGCGAGCAAGGCGGTGCGCTGCAGATTGCGATGGGTCTGGTCGGCGGCACGCTGGCGGCAGGCACCCACTTTGCCAAGGCTGGTGCCCGGGCCGCCATCAACACCTCGCCGGAGCCGGCGAGCAACGTGCTCACATCGTTCGGCGAAGACGTGTTGTTTGCCGGCGGAATGTGGATGCTGGTTCACCAGCCGCTGATTTTTCTCGGTGCGCTGGCCGTGTTCGTGGTGCTGGCGGTGGTGCTGATCGTCGTGCTGTGGCGCTTCGTGCGGCGGATTTTCCGGCGCCGGCCCGCGCCCGTCGGCTGAGTCTCTTCCGCCACAATTTGCCGGCGTTCAATTGCCTGGACTCGACATTGAGGAGCTAGGAATGGCTCGCGAAATCTTCATCAGCTACCGTCGCAGCGACGCCCAGCACGCAGCGTTCGCCTTGCATGCCCACCTGGCCCGGGCCTTTGGAGAAACGCAGGTTTTCCTCGACCGGGAACGCCTCGAGGCCGGGCGCGACTGGTCGGAGGGACTTGCCGAGGCGATTGGCGCGGCCCGCATCGTGCTCGCGGTGATGGGGCCACGGTGGATCAACGCGGCCGACGACTGGGGCCGACGCCGGATCGACGACCCGGAGGACTGGGTCCGGATTGAACTGGCCACGGCGCTGCAGCGCGGCATTCCGGTGATTCCCCTGATGCTGGATGGCTTCCAGGCGCCGCCGCCCGAGGCGCTGAACGACGCACTGTCCGGCCTGGCTTTCCAGCAATCGCACCCCTTGCAGAACGCCAGCTGGATGAGCGACGTCCAGCACCTCATCGACCTGCTCGCGGCGCGCCTGGCCCTGCCGCGGCGCGACCGTGAAGCCACGCCGGGCACGCTCAGCAAACCCCGCAAGACGATCCGGCGCACGGCCTTGTCCGACGAGGAGGTGCTTGCCCGCCTGAACAACGAAGGCCTTGCCCACTGGGGCCTGGCACATCACACCCATCCCTGGGTGGTGGTCGGTACGGCGCAGGAACTTGCCCGGGCGTACGAGTTCGAGAGCTTTTACGAGGCCGTCGATTTCATGGCGGTCGCGGCGCGGCAGGTGGCGGCCTGGAAGCCGCCGCACCATCCCCGCTGGCAAAACCAGTGGAAAGCGGTGCAGGTGTGGTTCTCGACCTGGGATGAGGGGTGCCGGATCACGGACCTGGATATCCAGGCCGCGGCAGCGCTGGACCGGGTTTACCGGGACTATCTGCGCGGCCGCCTGCCCCGCCCGGATTTCGGGACGCTGGCCGATGGACGGACAGATTGAGCGGAGCGTTCGACGTGATGCACGCGAAATACCCTATGGCCCATCATCGAACGAATGAGGAGCCCCAATGAATCTCCCCGCCCGCGTCAGTATCGTGGAAATGGGCCCCCGCGACGGCCTGCAGAACGAGAAGCAGGTTGTCGACACCGAAACCAAGGTCGAGCTGATTGCGCGCCTGGGTGCGGCCGGGCTCAAGGTCATCGAGGCCACCTCCTTCGTATCGCCCCGGTGGGTCCCGCAGATGGGCGACAACGCCGAGGTGATGGCCCGCATCCGGCGCCTGCCGGGCGTGGCCTACCCGGTGCTCACGCCCAACCTGCAGGGTTTCGAGGCCGCGCTGGCGGCGGGGGCCACCGAAGTGG
>Ga0209277_10000194_pt1 | contig 32424 bp, 31 predicted proteins | sample JI81AbrownDNA_FD_187503 | JGI IMG/M metagenome (GOLD analysis project Ga0209277, IMG submission 187503) | Wastewater effluent complex algal communities from Wisconsin, to seasonally profile nutrient transformation and Carbon sequestration -... | ecosystem: Engineered > WWTP > Effluent > Algae... | reverse complement strand
TATTTCTGTTGTTTTACTTATCATTTGTTTTATTCTTTATATCCGGGCAATTTATCCTAACAAACGCTATTTTCCGATTTATTTGATCAATTTATGTGTTGCCGCGAGTTTTATTTTCGTTTTGCCCTTAGAAGCTGTCATATACTCAAAGTTACTCTCCATCTATTTGATGATTTGTTTTATTTCTTGTATGAGCTTATTTGTTCCTATTATTAAGGGGATCAGAAATAAAAATTCCGGAGGATTGTTTTTTATGTTTTCGATCCTCATTACAGCAGCCTTATTTTTATCCGATATTTTCACAGAACTAGGCCAATTGACTGGTATGTATCGTATCCAATATGGATTTCTATTTTTTGGCTTTTCCCAAGCAGCATTTATCTCGTTTCGATTGCTTGAGAATTTTAAATCCAAGGAGATACTGCGGAAACAAAAGGAAAGTGCTGAGGCAAAGGCAAATTTTAAATCCGAATTTCTTTCGATCATGAGTCACGAAATCCGTACGCCGATGAATGGAATTCTTGGTATGAGCCAACTTTTGAAAAATACAAATTTGAGCGAGGAACAGGCAGAGTATTTAAATCTAATTCAATTCAGTGGTGAAAACCTATTGAACTTGATCAATGATATACTGGATCTTTCTAAACTGGAATCTGGCTTTTTTGAATTGCATTTAGAAAAAATTAAAATTTTCGAATTTTTAGAGAACTCCACCAAAATCCATCGGACAACCGCAGAAACGAAAGGGATACAATTCCAGATCTTATACGACGTAAATGTTCCGTACGAGGTCCTACTGGATGCACGTCGTTTCAATCAAATCCTCACTAATTTAATCGGGAATGCTATTAAATTCACGGAATCAGGAATGATAAAGATGTTGGTTGGCTATTCGGAGGAAAAACTTTCCTTTAAAATCCAGGATACAGGGATTGGAATGAATGCAGATCATCTGGAGCATCTTTTCCAACCATTCATGCAAATTAAAAATAAGCTAACGGATGATTTATCCGGTACCGGTCTTGGCCTCAGTATCACAAAAAAATTAGTAGAGGAGATGGAAGGATCGATCAAGGCAAAAAGCAAAGAAGGGGAGGGATCTGTTTTTGAATTTTTTATTCGAGCGAATGTTGTTAAGCCAGTGAGTGACGAATCTCATACAACTGTCTCGAACCATCAAATATCGTAAAAAGAGACATTACTTTCATCCTCCCTACCACTTCGCATCTTGATTGTCGAAGATGATGAAATCAACAGAAAAGTAATTCTAAAATTTTTATTAAAACTTGGATACGATTCTGATTTTGCAGAGGGGGGGTACCAAGCCATAAAAATGATTCAGTCGTCTAATTATCATTTGGTTTTTATGGACGTTCAAATGCCAGATTTGAATGGAATATTGACTACAAAGGAGATTCGGAAACTCCAGAATCTAATGCAACCTTATATCATTGCACTAACAGCTAACGTTTTGGTAGAAGATAAGGATGCTTGCATTGAAGCTGGAATGAATGATTTTATGAACAAACCATTGCTTTTCAGTGAGTTACAATCAATGATTAAAAAATGGGGAGAAAAGATCTTTTACGCTAAATGATGCAATTTCATTAATTTCTTCTTTTCATCCTCGGAGATCTGGAAATCTAAAGCGATTAAATCTAAAAATTTCCGCTCCGTTTTTACAAATTTATGATCTGCCCCGGCAGTGATGCAGGCAATTTCAAAAAGATCTCTTCGTAATCCGGGATTTCCATCTGTCAGAGACATGATTTCTGCCATTGTATAAGGTTGATTCCATTTATCTTTGCAGGCTTTGAGTGCCTTTTGGTAGAGTGGCTCTGGAATTTTATCCCAACTTAATTTTTGATCCTGTTTATTAAAAAGTTTAGCTTCCATTGTCTCGTAATAATGGAGTTCCGCTTGTGCGATTTCGCCATCAATTTCTGCCATTCGTCGAATGATGCTAACATACAAATCTATAATTAAATGGTTGATATTTGTTTTGTGAATGGAACTTGTATCAGAATCAAAAAATAAATTGGTAATGGATTTCGCAAAATCATCGAATAGACTCATTAGTGTTACAATTGTTTGATCAAAGATTTTAAGTCGTTGATGAGAGAATAGGGAACAGGTTTAATTTCTTCAGCCAATTGGATCGCATCTTGAATCGTTCTTGTCAACACTTGCTTTTCGGCAGTATAGCCTGTCGTGTGCATCGTGTTTTTGTTTTTCTTGAAAATGGTCACTTTCGTATCGATAATTTCAATCATCTGATTTAGATACTGTATTTTATTATCCATGCATTTATTTTTTCACACTTTCCCTAACGTTCAATCAATTTTCTATATTACAAAATTCACTAGAATTGTTTTTTTTGAATACGGAAACAAACAAATCAGATGAAAAAAAGATTTTGGGTTTTTGATATGGACGGAACTTTGACAGAAGCATTGCATGACTTCCCTGCCATAAAACGTGAGTTAGGATTACCTTTGGATTTGGATATTCTTTCCGGTTTAAATCTATTGGAAGGACTTGCGAAACAACAAAAGACCCAAAGATTGAATGAAATCGAGATGGAAATTGCTGGAAAGGCCAAAGCGGCACCTGGTGTACTTTCTCTTTTGAATCATCTCAAAGAAAAACAGATCCAGATGGGAATCTTAACTCGAAATAATCACGAAAATACATTGGCCACGTTACAAAAGGCGGAACTTCTTTCATTTTTTTCGAAGGAACACATTTTAACGAGAGACCATGCTCTCCCGAAGCCAGATCCTGAAGGTCTTTTAAAATTGCAAAACATGTGGTCTTGTGAAGGAAAAGAAATGTTAATGATTGGTGATTACCTTTACGATCTGTTAGCGGGAAAAGCTGCACTGACTGAAACCGTCTACATCGATCCGACTGGTGAATTTAAATTTAAAGAACATGCCACGTATTCCATTACGCAAATGGATCATATCTTAAATTTTGATCTCCTATGAGAATGAAACTCCGCCAATCCACTGAAATTTTTATCGTTTTCCTTAAGTTAGGTTTGATCGCTTTCGGTGGACCCATTGCACACATTAGTTTTTTCCACAAAGAATTTGTAACCAATCGCAAATGGTTGAGTGAAACTTCGTTTTCCGAGCTCGTAACACTTTGTCAGTTTTTACCTGGACCGGCGAGTAGCCAGTTGGGCATGGCAATTGGAGCGCAAAAACAGGGGCTGACAGGAGCCTTCGTCGCCTTCCTCGGTTTTACTTTTCCAGCGGCCCTATTCATGATTCTTTTTGCCCTTGGATTGAAGCAGTATGCTAGTTTCATTCCAGCTGGTTTTTTGCATGGACTGCAGCTCGCAGCCATCGCTGTCGTACTCCAAGCAGTCTGGCAGTTGGGATCCAAACTATGCCCCGATAAACATCGGATATTACTCATGATTTTTTCCAGTGCACTTTGCACGTTTTTGCCAGGAATATTGGGACAAATGGTAGTGATTTTCATTGGTGGAGTCATTGGCTTTTTATTTTTGAAAGAGACAAAAACGCTGCCCATTCTTATGCAATTCAAACTCGTTTCGAAAAAAGAGGGTCTTTTCTGTCTGACACTCTTTGTAACACTTCTTTTGTTTTTACCATTGTTTCATCGTGACAACTCTTCTCCACTTTTGCAATTGATGGACCGTTTTTATCGGATTGGCTCACTCGTGTTTGGTGGTGGTCATGTGGTTCTCTCTCTTTTGGAAGAGGAGATTGTTGCAGCTGGTTTGGTGGGAGCCATGGATTTCGCTTCTGGCTACGGATTTGCCCAAACAATTCCTGGACCTTTGTTTTCTATTTCGGCATTTTTGGGTCTCTTGAGTTGGAATGGTGCGGGGGGTGTCCAGGGTGGAGTCGTTTCCTTGTTTGCTATTTTTTTACCAGGATATTTAATTTTGTTTGGTGTTTTACCCTTTTGGGAGGACATTCGAAAGTTCAAGAGCATGTCCGATATCATGCGAGGGATCAATGCTTCTGTGGTCGGTCTCTTGGTTGCCGTTTTGTATCAGCCATTATTTATTAATTCTGTCGTAAATGCGAAGGATTTTTATTTTTTAGCAATCGGTTTTGTTTTGCTTCAGTTTTGGAACGTACCTTCCTTTTTCATCGTGCTTTTCTTGTCCTTGGGAGGACTTGTATTCTTATAGGTTCTGAGCAGATGTAATGCTATTTCCTTGGAAAAAAGAAAATCAATTTCGAAAACATCGAATTGAATCGATTCAAAATCAAATTCGTCTCCACAAAAAAATCCAGGATATAGAATTTGATTCCCTATATCCCAGAGAGATTGAAATCATTTCTGTCGTGCAATGGACTCCCGCAGAAGTGGTGGAGAATATTTTAGAATTTCTTTCTCTCAGTGCTGCAGATAAAGTTTTAGATGTCGGTTCTGGAGTAGGCAAATTCTGCTTGTTAGCTGGTATCTCAGCAAAGGCGCATTTTTTCGGTGTTGAAAAAAGAAAATCTTTGTATCTAATCTCAGAAAAATTACGTAAAGAGTTTTCTTTAAAAAATGTGACCTTCCTACATACTGACATGTCAGAGCTCAATTGGAAAAAATACAATGTTTTTTACTTTTATAACCCCTTTTATGAAAGTCTTACTACCACAAATACGATCGATGACTTTGAGGAAAAGGGATTAGGCAAATACACCTTAGATTTAATTTTTGTTAAAAATCGACTGAGTGAACTTTCACCCGGAACCCGAGTTGTAACCTACCATACATTTGGTGGAAAAATGCCGTCTTCCTACCGATTGGAAAAAAAAATATCCCTATCGTCTGGCGACATTGAATTTTATTTAAAAATGAAATAACGAATGATATACGAGAGTAGCTTCTCTCGGCCACAGTTTTTGCAGAGTTTCAGAATTCAGTCGTAAATTGGGTGAAGCTACTGCTTGCCCCACCATTTGTTTTTGTTAGAATTCCATATACGATCGCTTCTTTTACGGTATTGTAATCTTCATTTTTACAAAACAGATACATAGCTATTTTGAGTATTTTTTGATCACTGAGTAAGATGAGATGATTGTCCTCGAGGAGAATTTCTTCCAAAGAATCAAAGGAGATAAAATCACGATTTTTGTGAATTCCCTCATTGGCAATACGTATGATTTTTGATTTATATCCATTGTAAAAAGCAAACGTGACTGGTACCAAAGAGATGGAAGTTACGATCAAAAAGAATAATCCTTCCGCCAAAGTTGGTGGAAAATTTTCCCAGGAAAAAATGCCGATTCCGAGTGCGTCCCCAAGGGCAAGATTCAGGATTAAGAATAATACGAAGGAAAGGAGGAATCCCAAAATTCGAAACAAAGGCGGATTGTAATGGGAGACAATTTGGAACTCTGTTCCTGTGTCCTTCCAATTGAGATCGGTTTCTTTGGAAAAATTGGGAATCGAAAAGGAATCAAATTCAGGATGAGGACGTCTGTGAAAGGGAAGATCAAGTTCGGAAAGTTCTCTTTTTTCGCCTTTTTCATTGGTGAGTGGGATTTTAAGTATTTTGGCAATGGTTTCTGCAAATGACCTCGCCTGAAAAAAATCGGATGATTCGGCTAAAATCTGTTGCGGATGGGTAAGGGAAACGATCGTATAAACGGTAACTGTTCGGGATCCATTTTTTGTTTTCACCGTATACGTATACCTGGATTGGTTTAAAGACTGAATTTCGGAAAAATTAAGTTCGGAAACAATTTTTTTACCTTCATGGAATTGAATTTTATTTTTGTCTAAATCGAAGACAGTCTTTTTGTTTTTTCCTACCGTAAACCTAATAATCAGTAGGGGGAGTAGCGAAAAGGAAAAAAAAACAGGAACGAAAACAAAAAGGAAAATCGGATCAATCCCATCTTCTGAAGCTAACATAAAACAGACGGGAATGAAAATGGCTAACGAAAAAAAGCTTGCTGCTACCAAAATAATTGATGTTAGTTTCGCATTTTTGTTCTTATGATCTAAAAATTCTATTTTGTTTTCCATTCCGTATTCCCTTAACGCAGAATTGTTTCCCTGAGGATTCACCGCTGGTTTTGCATCCAGCATTTGGAGAATCATGTGAGAATGTGGAGCTGAACCCAAAAAACACAAAGTGGTCGATGGTTCTTTAGGAATCGCTCCAATGCTTGGAAAACAGTAATATTTGCAATTTTGCTTTCACGCAAGGAATATTTCCGATTGACAATTTTCTAAAATCGGTTTTACTCTAGCCGTTCCATTCTCAAAGGAAATGGGATTCAATTTACGAGGCTCGGATGATTTCTAAAAAAATTTATGTGGGGAATCTAAAGTTTACCCTAAAAGAAGAAAATATAAGACAGATATTCTCTGTTTATGGTGCGATTCAAGATTTAAAAATGATTTATGACCGGGAAACTGGTAATTTTAGAGGGTTCGCATTTATTACATATGCGACAGACGAAGCCGCATCCGATGCTGTGACTCAAATGAATGGGCAAGAAGTAGACGGACGAAATCTCAAAGTGACATTCGCCGAAGATAAAAGAAAAGAAAGACAACCATAAAATTCACTTTTCCGATTATGACGATCTTGAGATAGAGGGAGGATGGATTCAACCTCTATCGAATCAAAAAGCCATCACCTAGAGGAATATCGACCTCCTGCCTGGATCACTCCGAAAGTTTCCATACGTTTTGATTTGGACTTTGAGAGAACACTCGTTAGAGCCGAATACCAAATCCGATTCCTAGGCGAAAAAGTTCTGAGTCAATTCCCGCCTTTATTTTTAGATGGAATTGGACTCCATCTAATTTCGATTCGTTTAGAGGGTGTTCTTTGTGAGCCGAGTAGTTACCGAGTGACTTCTGAGGGTCTCACGTTGCACCATCCGCCTTCCTCCGATTTTTCCCTCATAATAGAGAATGTCATTTCACCCAAAGCGAACACTGCCCTGGAAGGTTTATACCAGTCAGGCTCGATGCTCTGCACACAAAACGAGCCCGAAGGATTTCGTAAGATTGTCTATTCGATAGATAGACCTGATAATCTGACAGTATTTACTGTCACTCTCTGCGGGAATGTGGTTCAATTTCCTGTATTACTTTCCAATGGGAATCTCGTTTCAAGTCGGACAATCGACTCATCGAAACACGAATCGATTTGGTTTGATCCCTTTCCGAAACCCAGCTATCTATTCGCAATTGTGGCAGGGAAACTAACGGAAGTAAAAGATTCTTATCTCACAAAATCAGGTAGGCTCATTGATTTAAAAATTTTTGTGGATGAGAAAAATAAAGATAAAACTGAATTCGCTATGACTTCCTTAAAGGAGGCCATGCTCTGGGATGAAGAGACCTTTGGACTGGAATATGATCTGGATTTATACATGATTGTGGCAGTTGATGACTTCAATATGGGCGCGATGGAAAATAAAGGACTTAATCTTTTTAATTCCAAACTTGTACTTGCAGATAAAAAATCGGCGACCGATGAAACTTTTGAATCTATCTTAGGAGTAGTTGCTCACGAGTACTTTCATAATTGGACCGGAAATCGAGTGACTCTTAGAAACTGGTTTAACCTCACATTAAAAGAGGGATTAACTGTATTTCGAGACCAGTGGTTTACAGAAGATAAAACAGATATTTGTGTCAAAAGGATCAAAGATGTATTATTTTTAAAAGAACACCAATTCCAAGAGGATGCTGGACCGATGTCTCACCCGATTCTACCGAAATCGTACAAGGAAATGAATAATTTTTATACTGTTACGGTTTATGAGAAGGGAGCAGAGGTCATTCGTATGTTGAGCCTTCTATTGGGTCGCGAGTTGTTTAAAAAAGGGCTCGTTCATTATTTAAAAAAATATGATGGAACTGGTGTTACCTATGAAGAGTTTATTTCCTCGATGGAAGAGGTGAGTGGAAGATCTTTCTTAACTTTCCGTAACTGGTATCATCGAAAGGGAACTCCAATGATTGAAATCAAAGAAGATTGGAGTGATTCAGAAAAGAAATATACCCTAACATTTGTAGATAAGGATGTCGATCTTGTAGAGCTGACTTATCCTATGTCCATCGCATTTTTAAATGAAAAGGGCGATTTGATGGAAGAAGACATCCTAGAAATAAAAGGGAAGTCTTTTCAAAAATCTTGGTCGAGTTTTCCTGTTAAACCCATCGTCTCTTTACAACGAGGGTTTTCAGCTCCCATAAAACTTTGTTTTGATCGGGACAAAGAAGACAATGCCTTTCTTGCGAAGTATGAAAAGGAGGGAGTTTCACGCTTTTTTGCTTTGCAAGAAGTGATCCATCAGGAGCTGAAAGACAGTTTCGTAAAACAAGTAAATTTGCAAACAGATGTTCTCTTCTCTATTTATGAAGAAATTTTTTCACGCAAAAATTCGATCGAGAAAGATTTTTTAAGTTACTTACTCAGCATTCCAAGCTTATCACAAATATCGGAGGTACTTTCTTGTTATGAATTCGAATTGGTCGAATCGTATCGACAAAAATTAATCGCAATTATCTCTCACCGATTTAGTAAAGAATTCGAAAATCTTTATATGGAGAATTGTGAAACGATTCCCATTCAATCGCGACAAGAGATCGGGAAACGAAGGCTAAAAAATTTATCTCTTTTTTATCAATTCCATAATTTTTCCATCCGAGATAAAATTGCTGAGGTTGCCATATCACAACAAATAGGTGCCAATCACATGAGCGAGGAATTAGCAGTTCTTCGTTTGTTCTGTGACTCGGATCATCAAAAGAAAGAAGAAAGTATCGCCCTTTTTTTTCAAAAATGGAAAGAGAATCCTTTGGTCCTAGACTATTGGTTTTCGGCTCAAGTTTCTTTTGGAAGTTCTGCTTTAACAATGGTTCAGAAACTTTTGACCCTTCCCACATTTCATTGGGAAAATCCGAATCGGGTACGTGCCTTGATCGGAGCATTTGCGCGAAATCCGAGATCATTCCATAAGGTAGATGGGAGTGGGTATAAGTTTTTGGCATCAGCACTTTCCAAACTCAATGCCATTAACCCCCAGATCGCATCCAATTTAGGCAAAATTTTTCAATCAGCAGTTTTACAATCTGCGGATAAAAAAGAAATTGTTCAAAGAGAAATTAAAAAATTGTTAGAATTGAAAGACCTTTCGAATGATCTGGAAGAGGTACTTTCCAAAATTTCGAAAGGTCTATGAGAAATTTATTTATACATCGATAAAATAAGATCTTTGTATTTATCATGGATTACATTTCTTTTCATTTTAAAAAGATTTGTAATTTCATCTCCCACTTCCATTGCTTTCGGTAAAAAACGAAAATCTGTTAGCTTCTCGAAAGATTTAAAACCATTTTCCGACGACACTTGTTTTTTGATGATGTTTTGATAGAAAGATCGAATCTCTTTGTTTTGATTTAGATCTTCACCCTCTTTAAAAGTTAAACCTGCATCCTTCAATCTCTCTTTGTCTGGCCAAATCAGTGCCGTGAGTGATTTTTGATCTTGTCCGACTACGATCACTTGGTTGATCAAACCATTTTCTAAAAGAAGATTTTCAATAGGTACTGGTTCTACGTTTTCACCACCTAACAAAACGATTGTATCCTTTACTCTGCCTCGGACGGAAAGTGTATCATTAAAGGATACAAATCCTAGATCTCCCGTATTCATCCAACCGTCTTTTAACGTTTTCGCAGTGGCTTCTTCATTTTTATAATAGCCTTTCATTACTTGAGGCCCTTTGATATGAATGACACCCATCTTACCTTTGGGAACGGGCTCGCCTGCATCATTTAAAACCTTCACCGATGTTCCATCTGGCCAATATCCGACAGATCCCTGTACGACTTTTCCCACTGCACGAACAGAAATGATAGGTGCGCATTCCGTCATGCCATAACCTTCATAAACTGGAATGCCAATGACATTAAAAAACTCATCTACGTGGGACGGAAGTGCACCTCCACCAGAAATCGTTCCATGCAGCGCTCCTCCCAGTACATCTCGGATTTTGGAAAAAACAATTCCGTCTAAAATTTTTGCAGGAATAAATAGATTGATAGAATTGGCAAGAGCGATGGCAGTATTTCGTGCTCTTTCAAAAGGATTTTCCTCAACGGCAAGGAGTTTATTTCCCGCTAAATAATCAGTCCCATCCTTCCAGCGTTTACAAACATCGTAAGCAAAATCAAAAAGTTTCCTTCTTGTTTCTGGCGCTTTTTCTAATTTCTGTTTAATGCCAAGATACAGGTTTTCCCATAACCTCGGTGCAGAGGCCATAAACGTTGGCCGAATTTTCATAAAATCATCTCGTAAATCGCGTACATTTGTATATGCGATGCTCGCACCTTCAGATAACAAAGAATAATCGATTGCTCTTTCGAAAATATGCCAAACTGGCAGAATAGAAAGTGCTCGATCTCCTGGCATCAGACCGACCTTAGGTGGAACTTTTAGGATATTGTATACCATGTTTTGGTGAGTGAGCATCACTCCTTTGGGCATTCCTGTCGTACCGGAAGTATATATGATGGTAAAAAGATCATCTGGTTTCACTTGTTTGGCCCTCAGTTCGAGGGAAGGCAGATTTTTTCGGTAGTCTTCACCTAATTGAATTAAATCCAGTAGGGAATATACATTGGTTTCCTTTGTTTTGAAACTGGGATCCAATATAAAAACTTTTTCTACTTTGGTTTGTGGCAAAATCGATTTCAGCGAATCATATAACTTTTCATGTTCAATGAAACAATACTTACTTTCCGAATGTTCTAAGATATATTGAATTTCTTGGGGGGTCGAATCAGAACCTCTGGGAACATCAACTGCACCATTGAGTAAAACTGCCATATCAGCAATCGCCCACTCAGTACGGTTGTCTGCCATGAGGCCCACTTTTTCCCCGGGTTTTAAACCGAATTGTAAAAGAGCAAGTCCTACGTTTTCTGCGTTACGAAAGGCGGTTCCGAATGATGTGCCGATGAATTGTTTATTATGATCTTTTGCTAAAAATAAATCCTTTGATCCATAGTGCGATTTCGCATAATAAAATACATCGTTCAGTGTTGTAAAATTTTTCATTCCAAGCCTTGCTCCATAATGGATTCGAGAATTTCTTACTTTTGTTTCTGATTCAAGTAATATTTTGAAAGCAACTGTTGGCCCGTATCTGATTTTAAGAAATCGGAATAAAGTGGATCATTTTGAATCAATGGAATGAATGTTATATTCTTTTGTAATGCTTGGACAAGCAAAGGTGTTCCTTCGTTTTTTTTATCGATTTGGAAGTAGGCTTTGGCCATCTTGAAGTGGATCAGCGGGTGGTATTCTTCGCCGTCAGATTTTGCGATGGCTTTTTTATAATCTTCAATGGATTCCTCATGTTTGGATAACAACTGATTGCAAGAAGCACGATAATAAAAAAAATAAAATCGTGCGATGTGTAACATCCTTCTTTCTCTCAGTCTCTCCAAACTCGCAATGCAAGAAAGAGGATCCTTGTCCGAGTATTCGGCAAAAGAGAGATTAAGGACGAGTTCTGGATTTTCTTCTCCATTTAATTTGAAATACTCTTCTGAAGCTTTTCGATAGATATCTTTTGCCTCTTTGTAATTTTTAGAAAGATAAAGAAGATAGTAACCCTTATAAATTAAAATTTCTAAGGATGTTTTTTCACATTGGGAAATGTTTAAGAATTCATCTAAACTTTTTGCAAACGCGGAAAAGTCTTTCTTTTGAAATTCTAATGAGACGATTTCCTTCAGAAGAACACAGGATTTGAACGAAGGTCGATCAAACTCTCTTTTTATCTCGGCATGTGCTTTTTTAAAGTAGAGGAGTGCTTTTTCGGAATCATTTTCGGAAAGAGCAAAGCGAGCTTCCTTTTCCTCTACTTCTCCTACACCTTGGCAGCTTACAATTTTTCCATATTCATAAAAACAGGTTCTTTCTCTAAAGCCATTCTCATTTTCATCATATTCAACTTTTACTAGATTACATTTTTCATAGTGCCACCATTCATCAATTCCGCCGTAACCATTGCGGTCTTTTTTAACCTCTTTTTTGCAATTGGGAGAAACAAATTGAGTTATGGATTCAATGCGTCCACTTCTAGTTTCGTCTTCTTCGACCTGAAAAAGAAATCCTGAATCGGACGTGTATTCCCAGAGGAATGGTTTAAAAAATTTCCGATCAGTATAAAAATCAATTCGAATCGAACCGTTTGTCGTATCTTTGCTCGAATAACATGAGATTGTCGATCGTCCGAGCAAATTTTGGAAGATCAAATCTCCATAAAGTTCTGAGAGGTGTTGGCGGATTTGATTTCTTTGTCTAGAGATCCTGTAATTGGGTTGGTACTTTTCTATGTATTTAAAACAAAAGTGGAATACTTCATGAGCCACTGCTTCTTTTGTAATGGTTTGAGGTCCATCGTAACCGAAGGGAAACCTAGCCACAGACGGTGATTTATCAGTAAGCTGGTATTCTTCCTTGGATCTCTGTAACAAATTCCAAACTTCGTCCAAAGTGAGAGCTCGCAGAGGAAATCCCGCGAGCCATAAAAAGAGAAAGAATAGGAGCTTACTTTTTTTTATAGAGATCAAAGAGAATCGGATTTTCGTAAGGATTTCCTATCTTTCTTATAGAGAAAAGTTGAAGCAGGGGTGTTCCATTCTCGATATAAAATGCAGCATGACTGTTGTTATAGTAAATAACGCCTATTTCCTGAGTTAAATTTCCACCTTTGGCAATCGTATGTTCAATGACATCCTCTTCATATAACTCTTTGTCGTATTTGTCTTTCATCCCGGTAAAAGCATGTAAAACGTAATTTTCTTCGTTTTGTACTGCTTGTCCTAATCGCAAAAGTTTTCCTTCCATGGTAAGTGAAAACCCTTTGGTCGTAAATTCTTTCGAGGATTTATCCCAAACTCTAAATTTAACAGTATATGCCATAATTTAGGACTACGATTTTCTAAAGTTCTGATTAAACCAAGGAAAATTCAAAAAAAAATTTTTCTTGGTAATTCTACTAAATCTTGTAAACTAATCTTACATGAAAGTCATTACTGTCTCAAATATCAAAGGGGGAAGTGCCAAGTCGACGACAGCCATTCACCTGGCGGATGCTCTATCTCGAAGAGGAAAAACTCTCGTCATTGATATGGACATGCAAGCGGATTTAACAGATTTTTTTCTACCAGACGTTTCTTTGGAAATGTTAGAAGTTCACAATATCATGACTCTTTTACTGGGGAGATCCAAAATCGAGGACGTGATCCTTAAAAAAACACCGATCGATGTGATACCTGCCACTCTCAGTCTGGCAAAACTCATGCGTATCACGCAAGATGCGATTTTTCTCTCTGAAGGTTTAAAACGTGCCTTGGATACAGTAAAAAACATTTATCAATATGTTGTCATAGATACACCTGGCTCTGCCAAATATGAACTCACGAGTGCTCTCTATTCAGCACACTTAGTCCTGATCCCGGTGACCCCGAGCAAATGGGCGATTCGAGCCGTTAATTTATTGTTAGATGAAATCGGTGATACGGAAACTCTCTTTACTTCGAAAAAACGAACAGCTTTTCTTCCCTCTCTGTTTGGAATCTCCAAAAAACACCGCGAGATTTTGGAAAGACTAAAAACAATTGAAGAAATTCCGACATTGAACGAAATTCCGAAATCTGAATCCATCAAATCAAAAACAGAAAAACATGAGTTTTTAAAAAAAGGAACGAATACCTGGCATGCATTTGACCAGTTAGCAGATGAAGTCATCCAATTGATTGAGCCCGAGAATCGATTCCCGTTTCTATAATGACTTTTACTTTTTTTTCGATTTAAAGTTTGATAATTTCATTTTACTTTCCATTTTACGTAGCTTAGACATTTCTTTAACTGAGCGTGCGAACGCGGGATGATGCTCTAAAACCATTTCAAAGGCATCTTTTCCCAACGTGTACAAGTCACAAAAAGAAGCGGCTCTAGCGGATGCAGTGCGAAGTCCGTCGTCGACTAATGCCATTTCTCCGAAAAAACTTCCTTCATGAAGAGTGGTTAATACTTTCCCAGACTCTTCGTTTATGATATCTACGCCACCTTTGGCAATAAAATACATGTTATGTGGAACATCACCTTCTCGAAATATAAGGTCTCCTTTCATAAATGCCATGGGTTTTAACTCTTGCACCACTTCACGTTTTAACTCTTCCGTCGCCTCACGAAAAAAAGGTACGACAGAAATCAATCGTTCATGCAAAAACAATGAAACGTCGATTTTGATTGCTGTCGGTAGCTCCTGCCAGATATCCTTCTCATCGATTCCATGTCTATACTCCCAGAGGTTGATGTAATAAGCACGTATGCGATTCGATAAAGAATTTGGAATTTTTTTATATTTTAAAAATGAATTGATAGTATCTAATTTTTCTTGGAATTTAATCCGCGCAATGTCTACATTAGAAAGTATGCTCGCAATATTACCGATGACATATCCGTATATACCTACACCGATAATCATAACACACATCGTATAGACTGTTTGAATATTTGTAGTGGGAACAATGTCTCCATAACCAATGGTAGTGAGAGTGGTGACAGACCAATACAAGGAGCGTATATAACGAGTTATACCGTCCTTATCCGCCAGGAAGGTTGGGTTTAATTTGATCCACCCACAAGCAACCCAATGAGCAAATAATCCTGTCCAATATATAAAGAATGTTAGACGAAACGTTACTGGATTGATTACCTCTAGTGCTTTGTATTGGTATTCTTCGTTTCCACCCATGGCAAGTAGTCGAAGGGAACGGAATAATTCGAAGACCTTGATCGCACGTAATAGACGAAGAATTCGAAGTGTATCTGTCAGACCAAAGTATTGGTAAAAAAAGCCACCAAAAAGATCAAAAGGAAAAGCAGATAAAAAATCGATGACAAACCAGGAAGATAAGTATCTAGACGTTACCTTCTTTTTATCTGTAATCAAAACACGTTCATGGAAATAACTCGTTCGAAAGTTTAATACAACATCCACCATAAAAAACATCTGAATGATTCGTTCGTACATTGCCACTTGAGCATCAATTTTATAATGAAGAACAATTCTTAAAGGCACTTCGATGGCAAAGTAGGTGATGGCGCCAAAGATGAAAAGGTCCCAGATTCTTTTCCAAGGGGCATCAGGATGGATCATACTTAGATTATCGGACAGATAAGCGTGCCAATTGACAAAAGCGAATTTCAATTGCGCTCCTTGCCCGTTTATTTAGTTTGCATGGTAGTTCCGAGAATGAGAGGTAATTATGTTCGGTGGATCCGGTGGTAACAAATTTGAAATGTTAAAACAAATGAAAAAAATGCGCTCCCAAGTGAAAACGATGGAGAAAGAGCTGGCAAATCTGAATTTCGTTGGTATTTCAAAAAACAAGCTCCTTTCTATCACGCTCGATGGAAAGTTTACAATGAAATCGATTCAAATCGAAGATGAACTTCTAGAAAAGAAAGATAAAAATTTATTGGAAAAATCGATCCAGGAAGCATATACGAAAGCTCTCCAAGAAGCCCAAGCTGGTGCGGCAAAACAGATGCAAGCAATGGGTGGTTTTCCTGGACTGGGTATGTAAAAAAAAGGCCAGCAATCCATCGGATTCTGGCCTTCGACCTGAACTAAAAAAAGATTATCCGGCAGGTAAAATTTCCACTTCTACTCGGCGATTGGCTCCGTCTTCCGGTTTCAATTCTTTGCCGTTGACGACCGCAGGTTTTGTAGATCCTAGACCTTTGACAGAACTAAATCTGTTTCCATCTACGCCGGCACCTATGATTTCTGTTTTCGCGGTATCGGCTCGGTTTTGAGAGAGTTTTTGATTCATATCTTCCGATCCAGTTTTGTTCGCATGTCCTGTTACATTCACTTTTGTTTCTGGATAGGCTGCTAGAGCTTCCGCTAACTTATCGAGATTTTCTTTTCCTTTGCCTTTGAGATCGGCTTTTCCATCTTCAAACGAAATCCCGCCATCCATTTTTACAAGCAATGCTTCCGTTTCACCGTTTGCACCGGCACGTTTTTCGAGGGCAATACCATCTTTTGAAAGTTGTTCGTTCATATTGTCATACATGGTATTCAAATAAAAACCCGCCCCAACACCTGCAAGGCATCCCGCGCCTAAACCCACGATCTTACCTTTGTTTTGTGGCTTTTTCTTTTCACGAAGTAAAGATTCTTTGATCTGTCTTTGGAAATCATTGCTCTTGTTTTTTGAGTCTTTTTTACGTTGAGACTCGTCGTAAACGGCTCCGACTGCCAAACCGACGGCACAGCCGACAGAAATGCTGGCAATCATCCTTTTTGTATTCTCAGATAGTCCGCAAGCAATAGAGGAAAATAGAGAGAGAGTTGCTATAAAAGCTGAAATTTGTTTCACGAGGTAAACTCCTAATGTTTTTTGCAATTTATGTTAGAAATGCCTGATAGGCAAGAGGAATTCTGAAAACAGGGGTCATGGGAACCCCTGCCTTATTTTAGTATCTGTCTGTGAGTAATTTCACGACTGATTCTGGTCTAACGTTTGCTTGGGCAAGCATTGCCACTCCGGATTTAGTGAGTATTTGATTTCTCGAATACTCCACCATTTCCATGGCCATATCAGCATCCCGGACTTGGGACTCGGAGGAAACCAAGTTCACATAGTTATTACTAAGTGATTTTAAAGTTAAATCCATTCTGTTATAGTAGGCTCCTAAATCAGATCGAAGCCGATTCACTTTTGTGATCGCTTCATCTAAAACTTTTAGAGAACCGTTCGCCTTGTCTGGAGTGGAAAGTGTCAACCGATTGGTTCCACCGCTGATTTTTAGCGAAGATCCGCTCATCGTATTGATATATACGTCAATACGTTCACCTGCATTTCCGCCCACTTGAAACGACATGGGATTTTTAGATGCACGAGAAAAACGTCCATCTAAAGGATGTACGCTATTAAACTCTGCTGTTTTTCCTATGCGTTCCACTTCTTCCACAAGTTGCGATACTTCTAGCTGAACCAAATTACGGTCTTCGTTCGAATAAATCCCGTTAGATGATTGAACTGAAAGCTCACGTAACCTTTGTAAAATGGAGTTTACTTGTTCCAGAGATCCTTCTGTCACTTGGAGAAACGACAAACCATCTTGTGCATTTCGTTCCGCTTGACCAAGGCCTCTGATTTGGCTTCTGAGTTTTTCGGATACAGCAAAACCAGGAGCATCATCGCCAGGTCGGTTTAACCGCATACCTGTAGAAAGACGCTCCATGGATTTGTCCATGTCTCGACTGGTATTCTGAAGTGCTCGTTTCGCTATGAGCGCACTCACGTTGTGATTGATAATCATAGTCACACCCTCCTGTGTGTACATGACCCGTCTGTTTCCCTACAAACGGAAAAAAACAAAATCCAAGTCTACCTCTGTGAACCAGTTCAGGATGGGGTAGGAGCTGCCTTTCCTAGGATCCCATATGAATTTTGCCTTTCCCTATGAATCTATCATTTAGAATCTACCCCTGTAAAGAAATTTTGTAAAACGAAGGTATATTTTTGAAAATCTATACGAAGACAGGGGATACCGGACGGACGTATCTGGCGTCCGGGAAACAGGTCTCCAAAACCGATGGCCGGGTGGAGTTATACGGGACATGTGATGAATTAAATTCAGTGATCGGTTTTGCGGCTTCATTTTCAGATAAGAATGACCCTGAGTTTACTCTTTTTTTATCCAGCGTCCAACACCTTCTTTTTGAAATCGGGTCTGAGCTCGCTGGATACATTCCGAAAGGGCGCACAACTTCCATCATTACGGATTCTGATATCGAGTCTTTGGAGAAAGAAATTGATCGGTTGACTGAATTTCTTCCCGCGCTTAAGAATTTTATTTTGCCGGGAGGAACAACTCTTGCCTCTGGGTTGCATGTGGCTCGCACAGTCAGCCGACGTTTAGAAAGGGAAACCTTAGTATATGCGGAGGCTGGAGGTGAAATTTCGGAGACACTACGAGTTTACCTGAACCGGTTATCTGATTATCTTTTTACGGCCGCTCGGTATGCCAATGTAAGAGAAGGGAAACCAGAGACAGAATGGAAGAGTCGCACGAAACTATAAGCCGACACCCGAAAGGTCTACCTACACTTTTTTTTACGGAGATGTGGGAGAGACTCAGTTATTATGGGATGCGGGCGCTTCTCGTACTTTACCTCGTAAAGGAGCTCCATTTTACAGATGAGAAAGCTGGAAGACTGTATGGCCTGTATACGAGTTTAGTATACCTGACACCGATTTTCGGTGGGTTTCTCGCTGATCGATATCTTGGATACAGGCGCTCTATTTATTTAGGTTCGATACTGATGTTATGTGGACACATTTCCCTAGCCGTACCCTCTCTCGAATCCTTTTATTTAGGATTAGGTCTTTTGATCCTAGGAAATGGTTTTTTTAAGCCTAACATGTCAACTGTTGTTGGTAGATTATACGAAAACAAACCAAATCTGAGAGATAGCGGATACACCATTTTTTATATGGGTATCAATCTCGGAGGTTTGATTGGTCCGATCATATGCGGTAGTTTAGGCGAAAAAGTCAATTGGCATTATGGTTTTGGGGCAGCTGGTTTCGGTATGGCGATAGGACTTATCATTTTTTATTTTGGAAGTAGGAATCTTCCTGAACATATCTGGGTAAACGAGCGATCCAAACCAATAATCATGGATGAAAAATTGGACAGTCATTTTAAATATCGAGTGAGTTTGATTCTACTCTTATCTATTTTTAGTATCCTTTTTTGGATGGCCTTTGAACAAATGGGATCTTCTTTGAATTTGTTTGCGGATCGTTATACCGATCGGTCACTTTTGGGAATTGAGATTCCAGCGTCCTTCTTTCAATCCATCAATCCTCTTTTTATCTTATGCTTGAGTCCACTGATTGCTTATTTATGGAAACGCTTATCTTTTTTTAGCCTAAATCCTGATCCGATTTTAAAATTTGTGATCAGTTTTCTCTTATTGAGTATTGGTTTTTTAGTGATGGTATGGGCAGCTAAAACTCAAAATCAAATCGGTATGGTAAGTGCCTGGTTTTTGTTAGGGGCCTACTTCTTTAATACTTTAAGTGAACTTTTGCTTTCTCCTGTTGGTCTTTCCTTTGTGAGTGGAACGGCACCTGCCAAATATGTGGGTATGCTGATGGGATTTTGGTTTTTATCTACGGCCTTTGGTCATTATATTGCCGGCTATTTAGCAGGATATTTTAATAGCTTTCCGAGCCTTGCCGATTTCTTTTTATTTTTTGTTTATACTTCTTTGTTCGGAGCGGTTGTTTTGTTTTTGTTGTGGTTTCGAATTCGACATTGGTTAAAAATATTTTAGCCTGTCGTTTGATTCACTAAAGTTTCGATTTCAGCATATTTTTCCTCGGCCGCTAAATCGATGACTTGTTCTGCGAGGAGTTTCGATTTCCAAGTCGAACATTCCATAACCTTCGTTCTTACTTTTTTTAATAAAGGTAAGGCACAAGATAAGTCCCGATATCCGAGACCAATGAGAACGGAAGTGAACATGGGATCACTTCCGATTTCACCACAAATGGAAACCGGTTTCTTTTGGGATTTTGCAACTTCCGAAATGTTCTTTAAAAGAAGCAAAAAGACAACCTGCCAAGGATTGTACAAATCATTTACAGTATGATTGTTCCTCTCCACAGCGAGTAAATACTGAAGCAAATCATTGGTGCCAACGCTATAAAAATCTATATGTTTTCCGATAAAAGGTAAGTTGAGGGCACACGCTGGCGTTTCGACCATGATACCGAAAGGTATACTCTTATTGATCTCGATACCTTGTTCTTTTAATTCGTCAATGCACTGTTTCCAAAGTGCTTTGGTCTGTAAAATTTCAGATAGAGTTGTGATCATAGGTAACATCACAGACATAGTCCCGTATTCACTCGCACGAAGGAGTGCTCTTATCTGTTCCTTAAAAAAATGAGGATGGCGGAGCAAATAACGAATCCCACGGTTTCCGAGAAATGGATTGGATTCCTCATATCCGTTTTCCATTTTATCGGCTCCAATATCCCAAACTCGAAAGTTTACAGGTTTGTTTTCCATGCGAAGCAATATCTGTTTGTAAATAGAAAACTGTTCTTCTTCTGTGGGTTTTTGATCTTTGTATTGTATAAAAAGAATTTCAGTCCGCACTAGGCCGATCCCGTCGGCTTTTTTTTCGGCGGCTAATGATACTTCTTCCAGAGAATCAATATTAACTTTTAACAAAAACGTTTTTCCGTCTTTCGTTAATAAATGTTCTGCGGTCTCTTCTGTAAGAGTTTGAATTTTAAACTCTGATTGAAGCCCATATAATTTAATATCATCGAGTTTCGGAAATCGATTGATTTCCCCTTTTACGGAATCAAGTAAAATGTAATCCTCATCATCAACATGCGATGTGATGTTTTTTAATCCTACGATAGTGGGAATTCCGAAGTTCCGGGCAATGATAGCCATATGCCCCGTTTTACCACCGTAATCCGTCGCAATCCCCATGATTTTCGATTTGTCCAGAGTGATCATTTCAGAAGGTGTGATCTCCTTGGCGACGAGGATACAGGAGTCAGGTAAATTTCGATTCGGATCTTGAGGTTCTGAATCACTGAGATTTTTTTCTAATCTCTTTCCGATATCTAACAAGTGATCGGCGCGATCCCTAAAATAAGGATCCTCAATGCTTTGGAATTCTTCAAAGAGAGAACTCACTGCTGTCTCAATCGCCAGATTGGCGCTTTCGTAACTCAGCTGCATTCTTTCCACGACTCGAGCGCGGAAGATCGGATCATTGAGAAAGACAATCTGTGATTCTAATATTTCTATCAGCTCCTTCTGGTTTGGGTCATGATGGCATGCTTGGATGATATTTCCAAGTTCAGATTCAGTTTTGACAAGCGAGGCTTTAAATAGATCCAGCTCCACGCGGATCTCGGCGAGCGTGAGTCCTGTGCGAGCTTCCTTCTTTTTTTTTGGGGGTTTCCACTTGTATACCTGCCCGTAAACCACACCTGGGTAGGCAGAGATACCTTTAAAAATTACTTTTTCTTCTACCATGCGAACCCATGGCTAAGACTGTTTAGCAAGAAGGCAGGATTGAAAAGTAAAAAATTTAGCTTAGGAAGTGGCTTCTTTTCTAGAAAAGAGCGGAATCCGTTTGCTTTTGAAATGTGCGATTTCATCACCCGTGACTTTACTCATGATGCATTTGGCAAGAGAGATGTCGAGGGCATGACCTGCCTTGGAAGCAATCAAATGACCAAAGAAGGGTCGTCCCATTACGGCAAGGTCACCGACCAAATCTAGTATTTTATGACGAACACATTCATTCTCAAAACGGAGGCTTTCATTCAAATAGCCATCATCTGTGAGAACCACAGCATTGTCCAGAGAACCTCCGAGTGCGAGGCCTCTCGATTGAAGGGCTTCCACATCTTTCAAAAATCCAAAGGTGCGGGCAGGAAGAATATCATTCGTGAGGATGGACTCATCAAGTTTCGTTGTATAGGATTGACCTTTGAGAAGAGGGTGATTGAAATCAATATTGTAAGTGACCTTGAGTTCGTCTGAAGGCAACATCACAAGATATTTGTCTCCATCAACGACCCACATTGGGGAATTGATACGGATAGGTTCAATGGTTTCCTTGAGTTCGGTAATTCCTACGCTTCGTATCCCATCCAAAAAGGGTCCAGCTGAACCGTCCATGATGGGAACTTCGACGGCGTCAATTTCCAATATACAGTCCGTAATTCCTAAAGTATAAACAGCTGCTAGAAGGTGTTCGATTGTTTGTACGCGGTTCGAACCTCCATCTCCGATCGTAGTGGCATTGCTTGTGTCTACGACATGGTCTAGGGAGATCGGGATGCGCACCCTTTGGCCTGCACGACATAAAAAGAAGATCAAGCCAGTTCCAGCTTCTGCTGGATGTAGCCTCAAAGTCACCGTTTTGCCAGAATGCAAACCGATTCCTTTTAAAGTGAGTGAGTCTTTGATCGTCTTTCTATGAATAACTTTCATTTCTTATCTATTCCCATCAACCAAGGGCGTTGTAATCTACTTATTGCAATCTCTATGCCAATTCTCTAGAGGAGCTAAAAAAATAGAGAAAGAAGGAAAATGGGGAAGGAAGTCCCTCAAACTCCTCTCAGGAGGCCTTCTGAACACCATTCAATTCTATTTTCGTTGGCCATTTTGGCGCATAATATTCCGAAAGTGTCTCTTTTTTACAACAGTGTCTCTTATGTGCAACAAGCTAAAAGGCCGACAGAGCGGAGCGTATGAAGCTTGTAACAGGCGCTTGTTCCCTTGTATCCTCAAGACCCTCTCGAATTTCTTTTAATACAACTTGAGCATCACCTAAGGTTGTATTTACGGACTTGTGGACATCTCCTTCGTTGATGAGTTTCCCTAAGGTTCCTTTTCCTTGGTTGATTTTTCCTGTAATGTCGGATATGTTTTGGATCGATTTCCGGATATCGGCTCTGTTTTCGGCGATCAGTTCCGAAAGAGAAACCAACGGGTCTTGGGTTACCTTTCCTTGGATGGGAATCATTTTTCCGCCTTTGTGTGTAATCACAATTTGTTGGTTGATCAAGCCGTCCATGGAATACTGTTTCGTATTCGGATCCAATTGGAATTTCGAACCCGGGTCAAGGGCAACCACTCTTCCCGATAGCAGACTTTCGTTTTTTATCACAATCTGGTAATTGTCATAAAGATTGATGGGACTTTTTAATAGGAGTGTCAGTTCGACCTTCGTTCCAATCCCAACTTCACCCTCCGGGAGAATTTCCCCTATTTCATTTACTTGGACAAGGCGGATTTTAGAAACATAACCGTAGGGAACTCCATGAATCGTAACTTTTCCTCCGACCTTGATTCCTTCTGCGTCTGGAAAAAAAACAATCAATCGAAACCCATCTTTCTGAAACGGGCCTCCTTCGGTCACGATCGTAAAATATCCGACGGCAACAGTAGCAAAAAGAAAAAGAAGGCCGACGACGAGGGTTCTACCAAGGGAGTTCATGTGTGCTAATGATCGGTTTTTTAGAATGGATCCGTCAACGTGATTTTGAGACTTTCAATTCGGAGTGATCGAGGATCATCGGGCCCTCAGTTCGGCCGTGGATAAACTGTTGGATGACGGGATCCGCTGATTTTTGTAAGTCATCGGATGTGCCACAAAATAAAACCTGACCTTCGTAAAGAAAACTGATTCGATCCGCAATTCGATAGGCGGAACTCATATCGTGTGTAACTACTATGCTAGTTAGACCAAGTTCCTTTTGCATGCGGATCACGAGATCATTGATGACATTCGACATCACAGGATCCAATCCGGACGTCGGTTCATCATACATCACGATTTCCGGTCTCGACGTGAGCGCACGCGCCAATCCGACTCGTTTTTTCATTCCGCCTGAAATATTTCCCGGAAGCGTATCTTTAGCAGGAACAAGATCGAGCCATTTTAGTTTTTCCATTACAATTTGGTCCAATTCTTCCCCATCTGCAATTTTATGTTCTCGAAGAGGCAAGGCAACATTCTCATAAACAGTAAGCCAGTTAATGAGAGCTCCGGATTGGAATAGGACACCTAATTTCGATCGCAGTTTTTTTTTCTTTTTTTCATCGCAGAAGCTGATGGATTCATCAAAAATAAAACACTCTCCTTCATCTGGATCTAAAAGACCCGTTAGGTGTTTCAAACTCACAGACTTGCCCGTACCGGACGGTCCGACAATGACCATGGTCTCGCCTTTTTTTACTTTGATGTTCATTCCTTTCAGAATTTTTCTTTCTCCAAAGGCTTTATGAACATTTCTCATTTCAATCGCAATCGTGTCCAATTTTTCAGTCCTCATTTATAGAAGATAGCGGTTATCACATAACCAAAGAATATAACCATAAGGAAAGAGGTCACGACGGCTTGCCTGGTCGTCTGGCCGACTCCGATTGCTCCCCCCGTGGTTCTGAGACCTTGGCTACAGGAAACAGTAGCAATGATGAGTCCAAAAACGTATCCCTTGAATATTCCAGTGTAAAGATCCTTGAGCCCAGGAATCGATGAAATTCTGTAAAAAACATCCTGGAAGTAACTCATCATGTCTATTCCTAATTGGAAGTGTCCTACGATGGCACCTCCGAGGATACCGAGAGCAGAGGAATAAATACAAAGGATAGGAACCATGACGGAAAAACCGAAAACTCTGGGCATCACCAGATAGCGTACAGGATCTATGGACATGACTTCGAGGGCGTCGATTTCCTCGGAAACTTTCATCGTTCCGATTTCTGCTGCCATAGCCGAACCGACTGAGGCAGCCAATATCAACGAGGTCATAAAGGGTGACATTTCGCGTGTGAGTGTAATGGTCAGAAGTAAACCAATTTGTCCTTCTGCTCCAAAATCACGCAAACCTAATCCTGTATTTAAACCCATGATCATCCCAGTAAAAATCGAAACTATGCTCACAACAAATAATGAGCCTATTCCGGCGATAAACATTTGTTCAAGGATTTCGCGGCGCTTAAAAAAAACATGGTGTGTTTGAGAAAAAGCTCGAAACAACAAAATAACAGTGAAGCCGACAGCGTAAAGAGCTGGCGAAATATTTTCCCTATAAAAAGTTTTCATAATTCTATAAACCAAAACATTTTGAACTTATTTTTATCCTCACGCGTGTCAATCCCTACAAGTCCATATAAAAAATCGTATTTAAACCCACTTTCATTTTTGTTAAATTCAACTAACAAAGGAATATGAATGCTAATCTCTTTTTCACTCCACCTTTGAGAATAGATCCGGGTCAATAAGTGGAGCCGTTTTTCACCATTAACTAGTTTTTTATATTCTACAATCGAAAAAATCGGTTCCCAAACATCTTCCATAGCTTCGAAACGCACAGGAATTAAGGAAACTGTATTCCATCCTAGATTTCCTTCCGAATCCTTATGGTAACGGAACAGAGGCCATAATTTCCAATAAAGATCATCTCTTCCCGTACCAACAAACTCTTGCTTCATGATGGAAAAAAATGGTAATAGAAATGTGGCCTTTGCTTTTAAATGATTTGTGTTTTGTGTTAAAGTAATATAAAAAGGAGTAATAAACTCTGCTTCCTTATTGGCAAAATAAGAATGTCCATAGAATGGGAAAATCACAAACTTTTCTGCATTCTTTTTTTCCGAAGTAGTATATTGAAATAACACAAATAAGGCGGAATAGTTGGTTTGTCCGGTCTTCTTGTCATAACCATAAGAAAAAAGTGAGTTTAAGATCGGAAACCATAGGAAGGCGCGACTTTTTAAACTTCCATTTTCTGTATCTTTGGCTTGGTAAAAAGGAAAAAACATTTTGTAGGTCATTGGTTCTTTTTTATCTAATCTTTCTTCTCCCCATTGAAAGAATGGCCAAAAGATGGAATAACGTTTGTATTTCCCTAAATGTTCTTTATGGGAATAAAACGGAAAAATTCTGAGTTCGTCACGCGTCTCCGATTTTCCCCGCATGGAGAGAGGCCAAAGAATCGCCTTGGCTTCATAGGTTTTATATTTCCATTCAGAATAAACAGGAAATAGTAGTAAGGGAAAAAGATAATATTTCACTTCTTGATAAGATAATTTATTTTTCATCTGACCAAACAAAGGATAGATGCTAATATAATTTTCTTTCGGGGTGTCTCCCTTTCCCCAGAAAAATAATGGAGACAGAAAAATATCTTCATCATTATCACCTTCCTCATGTTTAATTCCTGAACCAGTAAAGAAAAAAAGCGAGCTCCATGTATACCAATGGTTGGTTTCTTCTCGATAATAGATCGGACTCAATACAGTTTTGAAACGGAGGGCAGTGGTAGCGTCCTGAAAACTTCCATAAAATGGGCGGATGTAGAAACTGGATTGGGCACCGCGAGATTCTTGTTCGTATAAAAACCAGAATTGATAGTAATTCGAAGGGATGTCTTCCGTAAATGTAATTGGTAATTTAGCTTCCAGTGTGAGTGGTGTAAAAGCTAGACATATTACAAATAGACTGATCGTCCTTAAAACATTTGACACTAACTTACAATGTAGGCTGTTTGATGTAAGGAATCAAGTGATTTCATGAATAGAAAAAAGATTGCTTTAATTTTTGGTGGATTATCTACAGAACATGTCATATCCATTCGATCTTCTTATTTTATCTATAAAACGATTGATCGAAGCAAATACCAAGTACTACCCATTTATATCACTCCGAATTCCGATTGGATCATACCGAATCGGTCCGAGGCGATTTTCCCAGATCCGAGTGAAATTTCAGATACTTCCTTTTATTCCGAATTTCGTAATCAAAATGAAATTCTTCTGAATAGCGACAAACATCTATTACCGACTCTCGGCGTGGAGGCTATCTTTAATGGATTACACGGCGGTCAAGGTGAGAATGGGGCAATCCAAGGTTTTTTAGAGGTACATGGCATACCTTACACTGGTTCGGGTGTGATGGCTTCGGCTCTTGCGATGGACAAACTTAGATCGAGTCAATTATTCGAAAAAGTAGGGATCCCCGTTGCGCCATTTTTGGAGCTAACAAAATTGGATGTAGACGTAAAACGATCCGTCTTAAAATTACCACTTCCGTTCCCCGTATTTATCAAACCGACATTAGGTGGCTCAAGTGTCAATACGGGACCTGCCAAAACTCCAGAAGAAGCGATCAAACTCATAGAAAAAATTTTTGTTACGGAAGACCGAGTTTTCATTCAAGAACTTGTACAGGGAACAGAAGTTTCCATTGGAGTTCTTGAAAAGAAAGTGAATGAAAGATGGGAACCTTTTCCATTGGTTGCGACAGAAATCCGTCCGAAATCAGAATTTTTTGATTTTACAGCCAAGTATACAAAAGGGGCAAGCGAGGAAATTACCCCGGCCAATGTCTCGGATGAGGTGATGGACAAGCTAAAATCATTTACACTGTTGTGCCACAAAACATTGGGTTGTCGGGGATATTCTCGCACAGACTTTATCATTCGAAATGAGACACCTTTTGTGCTAGAAACGAATACTTTGCCCGGTATGACAGGTACGAGTCTCATTCCCCAACAAGCTCATGCACTTGGGATCGAGATGAAAGATGTATTCAGTTGGTTGATTGAACAAGCTCTTTCGTTTTAGGGAAGAGCCATAATCCGACGACCATTCCGACGAGGCTGGCAAAAGTTCCGTAAAAGTGACTAGTTTTGTCATTGTGAAAAATTTCGAGTAATATCCACGTAATCATCCCCAGGCTAAGGGATAACAAAGCAGCTTTTTGGCTCGTACGTTTAACCCAGAGTCCAAATACCATTGGGATAAAAATAGAAACCAAAGAAATGCCACCTGAGTCTTCCACTAACGCGTATATAGATGGTTTTCCCACTGCCAAAAAAAATGAAATGGCAGAAATTATGAGGACGGAAAAACGTGATAATTTTAGCAAACTTTTATCATTTTTATTTTTTAATAAGTATTTTAGAATATTCTCTGAAAGTATTGAAGAAGGAGCTAAAATGGCACCAGAAGCGGTAGAGAGGATTGCAGAAATGAGAGCAGAAAAGAATAAAACTTGCACGGTCGGAGAAATGAATTTTGAAACCATCATGGGGATGAGTAATTGAGAATGTTCTCCATTCAAATCAAAATCTTTTAACAAAATTGATGCTTGTAAACCTAGTATCAATGGAATCATTGCAAAAGAAAGATAGAGTATGGCAGAAAGAAAAGATGCCCTTACAGCCACTTTTTCCGATTTCGCTGACATCACTCTTTGAAATATATCCTGTTGGGGAAGAGATCCAAAACCAACAACCATCCATGCAGAAATATATAGAACCCAACTATGATAATTGGACTTAGGAAAAAAATCTAAAAAACCTGCTGGTGCATTTTGTAAGGTCGAAAGGATGGGTTGGACTTGGTTCATCTCAATGAGAACAAAGGTTAAACCAATGACAATGGATATGGATTGAAAAAAGTCAGTCAGCGATACTGACCACATTCCGCCTAAATAAGTGTAAAAGATAACGAGAATGGCCCCAATTGTGATACCGAGAAACTGAGAAATACCGAAGATGACTTGCATCATGATTCCCAAGGCCACAAATTGGGCGGCTACCCAACCAAAATAGGAAAAAATCAGACAAATTCCGGCAATGAATTCCATCGTTTTTCCATAACGATCTCGATAAAAATCGCCGAAGGTTAAAATTTGCATTCGATAGAGTGCTTTTGCGAAAATAAACCCAAGAAGTATCAGGCAAAGTGCACCACCAAACGGATCTTGAATGACGGCCAGTGTTCCGCCCTTTGCAAATTCAACACTGGATCCAAGAATCGTTTCACTTCCAAACCAAGTGGCAAAAAGAGCCGCAGTGGAAATCGGGAGAGGTAAACTTCTGCCTGCGAGGATAAAATCTTTAGCGTTTTTGACTCGTTTGGCGGCAAAGATACCAATCGTAACGGTAGCGAGTAAATATATTAATATATAAATGCCTTGCGCATTCATTAATTAAAAAAGATCATCTCCATGTTTCGAACTGGTTGTTTCTTCCTTTTTCTTTTTGACAGTAGATTTTACAATCTCTCCACCTTGACCTTTTGCTAAAAATTCTATTTTCGCTTCTGCTTCAGTTAAGCGATCAGAACAGACTTTTTTTAATTCCATACCTTTTTCGTAGGCCTTTATCGATTCTTCTAATGAGAGTTGGCCTTTCTCTAATTTTTCAGCAATGTCTTCTAACTCTCGTAAAGCATCTTCAAAAGTGATTGATTTTTTTTCTGACATTCTTTAATCCTTATTTTTAACTTTTACTTCAGCTGTTAGGCGGCCCTTGCCTAAGATAATTTCAATATTTTCACCCAGCGAAACCTGGTTTTCATTCGAAATCACTTCTTTTTTTGCGTTTCTAGTGACTGCATAACCGCGAGCAAGTGTTCCGAGTGGCGAAAAATGTTCCACTCGAGAATATACTAATTCATATTGCTGTTTTTTGATCCGAATTTGTTTGTCCATGCGTTCATGTAAAATTTCTGTTCTCATGAATTCACTTCGTTTTTGAATGATAAATGTTTTACCCAGAAGAAGGAGTCGACTTGTCACATCATCGAGAGCTATCAATCTAGGTTCCAAGAGAGCAATTGGGTTTTGGAAGACATTTCGACTGCTGAGGCCATTCAATTTTTCCTGGCACATTTTAGTTAGATTTTGTATCGATCTGTCCAAACGATCTTCTGTTTCTTCAATTCGTAAAAGGACATCCGCTACATTCGGAATGGCAAGTTTTGCAGCAGCGGTTGGAGTCGGAGCCGTGGCATCTGCACTTAAGTCGCTTAATACTCGATCAATCTCATGACCCACAGCAGAAATAATGGGAACCCTTGAATTATAAAATGCCAATACAACTTCTTCTGTATTAAATGCGATCAAATCTTCAAACGAACCTCCGCCTCTACCAGCAATGATTACATCGACTTCCCATTTTGGGTCATTTAAGGCCTCAATCGCCTGAGAAATGGACTTAGGTGCGTCATCACCTTGCACAATGCATGGAGAAACTAATATTTGTATGGTGGGGTTTAGGTCGGTCGCAATTCGAATAATATCTTCGACAGCAGCACCTTTTGGTGAGGTCGCAATGCCAAGTCGTTTTGGATACTTGGGAATGGGTTTTTTATGAGATGGATCGAAAATGCCACGAGCACTCAGGTTTTGTTTTAATTTTTCGATTTGGAGTAAAATGTCTCCTTCACCAAGTTCCTCCACCTTTTGCACAGAAAAACTGTAATATCCACCTGGTTCGTACACAGAGATGGAACCAAAAATTCGAATTTCCATCCCATTTTTTAAAGGAGTTCCTTTGTAGTGTTTGCTTTGGAAGGAAAAAAAAGCACATTTGATTACACTTAAATTGTCTTTCAAGGAAAAATACATATGACCGGACGATGCTGTCTGAGAAAAATTTGATACTTCTCCTTTGACCCAAATGTTTTTTAATTCATCAACTTCTTGTAGGCTAGCTTTTATTAGACGATTGACATCGCTAACTGTAAGAGAACTGGGAGCGTTAGACATTGACCGAATCTTTAAACCTTGTTTCTCTGAATATTTTCCAAAAATCCCACAAGATGATAACAAGGGTTAAAGCCATAGGTCCGATCACAATTCCAGCAACGCCGAATTCCTGGAGCCCACCTATCAAGGAGAGAAATATTAAAAATGGATGTGTTTTTAATTTTTTATCCAAGATTTTTGGTTTTACGAGGTTTTCTAAAATGAGGTATGCAGAACCACCACCTATCATAAAGAGTACGCCAGAAGTCCAAGCATTCTGGACCAGTCCTAAATAAATTCCAACCGGGAGCCAAATCACGGAGGTGCCAATGACTGGAATCAAAGAAAAGATCGTCGCAATACTGGAGAGCAAAAATTTGTTCGGGACAGAAGTAAAAAGGAGGAGAATGTAAATGAGTATTCCTTGTAAAAGAGAAATAAACATGTTTCCAAGCATTACTGTTCGAACGGCATCTTCGATACGTTTTCCTAGTCTTTCTTCTATTTCTTGAGGAAATGGCAGATTGTTAAAAATCGCATGTTCTAATCTATTTCCTTCCTTATATAGAAAAAACAATAAGATAAAACTGAAAAATGTATTAAAAATAATTGTGCCCGGTAGTTCAAACGAACCAAGTAAGTAACCCGTTGAATTTTTTAATAAACTATAGATTGAATCTAAGTTCAGAATGTCCATATGTTCGCCAATGTATTCTCGATAGAGTCCGGGCAATTTGATCCAGAAAAATTCATTTTCTGAGAAGAAGTCTGTTAAAAAAGGCGAGTTTAAGAGGAGAGCGACAATCGATTCTTCGGTTAGCTGGTTTCGGATATAACTTACTAAATTTAGTAGTTCGCGAATGATTGTTGATAAGATCAAATAAGAAGGGATAACAACACCCGCCAAGATCACGATCACCATGATATAGGGAGATAAAAATCCAAACTTAAAGCCCAAAAGCTGTTTCAATTTTTTATACGACTTTCGTGAAGTTACATAAAATAAAATAGCCAGAAAAAAAGCCCAAAGATAGGGCTTAAATACGAAAAAAAGAATATAACTCGTCCCTACGAAAAGAGACGTTAGTATCAAATATACGATTACTTCGTTTTTATTTTCAAACCAATTTGGCATAATAATTTAGTACGTAGATTGTTTCTTAAAATAATACTTTAAGACGCGTTTGTCGCCTTCTTCAAAAACGAGAATTGATAAAGATTTTTTAATGAAACCTTCAAACAGATAGGAAGTTTTATTTTTTTCCTCCTCTTTTTGTAACAGTTTCCAGTCACCCAGGGAGCTTCTTGTTTCCAGTGTTTTTTTTATTTCATCCAACGTGTCAGCTGATTCGAGTTTTAGATAGGATTCTCTCGGATTGGAAAAGCCGGAGCGGAGTTCAACCGTATCGATGAATTTTACAGAGCTTGGCAAAAACGAGCGAGGGATAGCGGACGGAATTTTGTCTGGTTCGTGTGCGATGGAAATTCGATCAAAAGAATAGGTGTCTTTGGCAAAAGAATTACCACCTCGGCAAGTGACCAAAAAGAAAAAAAACATAAAAACGACAAGATAGGGAGGCATAGGGAAAGCAAAATGGAAACTAACTATAGATCCAACCATTTTTTAAAAACTTGGTTGCTTGTTGTCCATTTGTACTTACAACCAAGTTGTGGAGATACCAAATTATTTAGAAAAAACCTTTGAATACTTGAACACCTTGCCAGGCATCGTCCTCCTCGTGTTTTTTGGCTTTTCTAATTTTCTGGAGAATGTTTTTCCTCCTTGGCCTGGGGATACCTTTACCGTATTTTCCGGTTTTTTAGCGAGCAAACCGCAGGCTCCTTTTTCCTTACCGAGCCTTGTTTTTTCGACCATTGTAGGCAATTGGGTGGGGGCCTTGGTGATGTTCTATTTTGGAAAGCGGGTACTGCATTACTTGCGACATTCGGAGCTTAGATTCATCCGCAATGTCTATCAAGAAAAGGCATTCCAACGAACTGTAGATTGGTTTCGAAAGTATTCTGGATTGCTCATCGTATTTTCCCGATTTTCAGCAGGGATTCGCTTCTTTGTCGCGATTGTAGCCGGAATGTCTAAAATGAGTGCAGTGCTTTTTCTTTTTTACTATTCAATTGCCATTTCCATTTGGTGTGGTTTACTGCTTTTTTCCGGGTTTAAACTGGGAGAGAACTGGGATCAAATCAATGTTATGCTAACTACATACAACCAATTTATATCTATTCTCCTTCTTTTGATTTTCCTGATTGGTATGGG
>Ga0209277_10000188_pt1 | contig 32910 bp, 26 predicted proteins | sample JI81AbrownDNA_FD_187503 | JGI IMG/M metagenome (GOLD analysis project Ga0209277, IMG submission 187503) | Wastewater effluent complex algal communities from Wisconsin, to seasonally profile nutrient transformation and Carbon sequestration -... | ecosystem: Engineered > WWTP > Effluent > Algae... | reverse complement strand
TTTTCTGTAATCCTGTGGTGCTCCAGCGCATTTTGAAGCTTAACGATCTCCAGCTTAATTCTATTTAAGGCTAGTCGATTGGTTTCCAGGTTGGCATTCTTACTTAGATAGTCTTGTTTGGTAAGCATATTCTCTACCAATGAAGTCACATCCTGTTGATACAAAATAGAATCAACCTTTGCTTTTTTATCGAGTAAATCCTTTTGCTTCAGGTCAACTAAAATCAGGTTTTCATATTGTTGTTTAAGCACATAGTACCGTGCGAGCTCCTTCTCTAAGAAAGCAATTTGAGTTTTATATGAATTCAATGCCTCAATTTTATAGTAGATCAGAAGCTCATTGGAAAAGGAGTTCCAGTCGTTTTCGATTAGATCACCCAATTTTAAATCCTTCGATAAAAACTGATCAAAAAATTTGATCATGTAGTCCTTTTCGAAATTGAACCTTGCCAGCTCTTTGTTCAGAAAAATTACATCTTCGTATGTCGCATTATTTCTAACAATAAGCAGGTGATCGTTCGAAGAGACATGTGCACCATTTTTCACTAAAACTTTTTCAATTTGAGCTTTAGGGTACAACGGAAGTGTAATGCTGGGTGTATTGGTAGTTAACTTGACTTCGCAGGTAATCACGTCTGGATATTTTATCATCCATCCACACAGTACCATGAGAAAAAAAATTATGAAGACAGTAAAAATGCCCCACCTCATCCACCACCGGGGTTTCATATCATGAACGGTGGTATAGTATTCACTGCGTATGTCTACATTATACAGTTCCATATTACTTAATCACTTGCTAATTGATTATTTACTAGTTCCTGGTAGAATCCATTTAATTTCAACAATTCTTCATGGGTTCCCTGCTCGACAATTTCTCCCGATCGCAAAACAACGATCATATCAGCCGATTTAACGGTACTCAATCTGTGCGCGATAGCAATCGTTGTTTTGCCTTTGTATTTTAAGTTGATATTCAACGTTATTTCTCTTTCGTTTTTTGCATCCAGTGAGTTCGTAGCCTCATCAAAAAAAAGGAAGGACGGATCTTTGTACAGGGCGCGGGCAATCAACACTCTTTGTTTTTGGCCACCGCTTATACCAACTCCTCCTCGCCCAATAATCGTATATAGTTTTAGATTTGTACTGTCTATAAACTCGGCAAGGTTTGTAATTCGAATCACCTCGTTCAATCTTTCCGTGTTAATTCTGTCATCTTCCAAAATTATATTTCTCAAAATTGTATCATCCAGGATTCTGCCCTCCTGAAGTACTGCCCCACATTCATCTCTCCATTTGTGAATATTGATTGATTTAAGATTTGTGTTCCCCACGCTGATATCACCCTCGTAATCCATATACAATCCCAGCAGTATTTTCATCAGTGTTGTTTTCCCGCTCCCACTAGGTCCAACAATGGCCAGCATTTTTCCTTCAGGGACTTCCAAACTTATATTTTTTAGGATGTGAGGACTGCTCGTCAAGTACCTAAATGACAGAGCGGTGATCTTTAGATTCTTCTCTGTTGGAATTTCCATTTCAGGCCCCATAGAAATCGGCTCCTCCTTTTCGTCATACACTACCTCATTGACCCTCTCCAGACTTATATTTGCATTCTGGTAAGACTGAATAAATCCAATAACTTGAGAGACCGGTCCATTCATTTGACCAATGATGTACTGTGATGACAGCAGCATACCGAAAGTCATATCTCCATTTATTACTGATTTAGCCGCGAAAAAAGTTATGAAGACATTCTTCAGCCTGTCAATAATTGCTGTTCCAATACTTTGTGTTTGCGTGAGGTTCAACATTTTGATATTCAAATCATAGATATCCAGCCTGCTCCTTTCCCAATCCCATCTTTTCTTTTGTTGAAGATTATTTACCTTGATTTCAACGCTGTTTTCCGATATCTGAATAATTTCATTCTGATTAAGTATGTTGCTGTCAAAAAATTTGAAATCCATTGTCCTTCTTCTTTTTAGAAAAAGTAAAATCCACAGGACGTATAGAATGGTTCCTAGAATAAAAAACCAAAATAAGGTCGCGTTATAATAGATGAGTATAACGGCATATACCCCAAAGCTGATCGAGCCTACAATTATCCCGAGAAAAGAATTGAGGATAAATTCCTGAATCCGATTATGATCGGCAATCCGGTTCAAAATATCACTGGTCATCTTACGCTCATAAAACGTAATGGGCAACTGCAATATCTTTCGGATGAATTCAGAGACCATACTAATATTTACCCGATCAGCCACGAAGAGCATCATCCTGCTTTGAATATAACCTGATAAGACAGAGCTTAGGGTTAATATCACGGTAGCGACCAGAAGAAGATTGATGAAATCATAGTCTCTAGTTTCAATTCCAATATCAACTATTGATTGCGTGATGAAGGGGAAAACCAGGCTCAACGGTATGCCTATAAGCATCCCTATGAATATTTGCACTAAAAAACTACGATACGGTGTTACGTGCTTTAGATAATGAGATAAACTGGTATTGGATTTTACATCCCTTTTTTCATAAAAATCTGGGCTTGTTTCAATTATTAGAACCACGCCCTTATCGTTATTTCTTTTCCAGGCATATTGGAATTCATCGGACGTGTATTCAACTAATCCAAGTTGAGGATCGGATATAAAAACTTTATTACGCCTTAGTTTATATAGGACAACGAAGTGGCTATAATTCCAATGAATAATACACGGCAGTTTTATTTTATTGATTAAATCTTCAAGCGAAAGTTTAATCGGTAGATTCTTCAACCCTATCTCTTCAGCAACTCTACTGATGTCTCTTAAGGAAACTCCTTCTCTGGTTATGTTACATTTATCTCTTAGAAATTTTATAGAGAAATCCTTTCCATAAAATTTAGCAATGATCTTTAACGCAGCAGGACCGCAGTCCATCACGTCAAGTTGCCTGAAAAATGGAAAACTCTTGAGTTTCAATTGACCTGATTTTACGTTGTTGTGATAAAGGCCGTTTACAATTGCTGATCTTTAACAATCTGTAAGACTTAAGGAAGTTAAAACATTCGGTACTATCTTAACAATGGGAGTTTCTCCTAGTGAGCAACATAAGGCCTTAACACATGCCGAATTGCGAGAATTTAATTCAAAGAATTTTTTCAGTCAGCTTATAAATTTTCTGATGGAAGTTGCTGATGAACAAAATAACCAGGTGGGAGAAGCCAGCTATGAACAACCAGGTTCGACAAAAAAATAAAAAAGCCACCTCGCGGTGGCTTTTTTACTTTTAACTTTTTAAAGTTATTCTCTTAGTCGAGGATTTCAGTTACCTGACCAGATCCTACGGTACGGCCACCTTCGCGGATCGCGAAACGAAGACCTTTTTCCATAGCGATCTTGTTGATCAACTGTACTTCGATAGAGATGTTATCTCCAGGCATAACCATTTCAACACCGGCAGGAAGCATAACTTCACCTGTTACGTCAGTTGTACGGAAGTAGAACTGCGGACGGTATTTGTTGAAGAATGGCGTGTGACGACCACCTTCTTCTTTAGAAAGTACGTACACCTCAGCCTTAAATTTTGCGTGTGGCGTTACGGAACCTGGCTTACAGATAACCATACCGCGCTTAATTTGTTCTTTTTCAATACCCCGGAGCAGAAGACCTGTGTTATCACCAGCTTCACCTCTGTCAAGGATCTTACGGAACATTTCAACACCTGTAATTGTAGAGGTAAGGTTTTCAGCACCCATACCCAGGATCTGAACTGGATCACCAGTCTTGATCACACCGCGCTCGATACGGCCGGTAGCAACTGTACCACGACCTGTAATAGAGAACACGTCTTCAACAGGCATCAAGAAATCTTTGTCAACCAGACGAACCGGAATTGGAATGTGGTTATCCACCGCATCCATCAGTTCTTCGATTTTTTCTACCCACTTCGGCTCGCCATTCAATCCGCCAAGTGCAGATCCTCTGATTACTGGCATCGTATCTCCAGGGAAGCTATACGCAGACATCAATTCACGAACTTCCATTTCAACCAGGTCTAACAATTCAGCATCGTCAACCAAGTCAACTTTGTTCATGAACACAACCAGTGCAGGTACACCTACCTGGCGCGCAAGCAGGATGTGCTCACGTGTTTGTGGCATTGGACCGTCAGTCGCAGCTACTACAAGAATAGCTCCGTCCATCTGGGCAGCACCTGTAACCATGTTCTTTACATAGTCAGCGTGGCCTGGACAGTCAACGTGCGCATAGTGGCGATTAACAGTAGAATATTCAACGTGTGAGGTATTGATTGTAATACCACGTTCTTTTTCTTCAGGAGCGTTATCAATTGAAGAGAAATCGCGCATTGAAGCAAGTCCTTTAGAAGCAAGAACTTTTGTAATTGCAGCAGTAAGAGTTGTCTTACCGTGGTCAACGTGACCAATTGTACCGATGTTAACGTGTGGTTTCGACCGGTCGTAGGTTTCCTTAGCCATATTTGAAAATCAGTTAAAAGTTTAAAGTGTATAGTTTATTAATTAATTACTATTTCAGTTTCGTCAATCTCTGACGGAACACACCCCAAACATGTTAAGCCTTTCGGATAAGGGTAATTCATGAATTTTATTGATCACGTTAACGATGTTCGCTAGGCATCCGTGAACAATGAATTCATTTACTCCAGTACAAAATCTTCTGACATCTTCAGAAGATACAATTCGCTTTTGCTTCAAAGAAGCAGAGCTGTTGAAGAGTCCCGATAATTATCGGGATGAACTCTCGACCTTCCTGACGGTACCGTCAGGATGCTCTACCTACCCAGAAGCTTGCTTCAAAGAAGCAGAGCTGTTGAAGAGAATTGAACTCTCGACCTCTTCCTTACCAAGGAAGTGCTCTACCCCTGAGCTACAACAGCTTTTGGTAACAGAGCGGGAGACGAGGCTCGAACTCGCCACCTATAGCTTGGAAGGCTATCGCTCTACCAAATGAGCTACTCCCGCTTAAATTCAAAGTGGGGAAGACAGGATTCGAACCTGTGAAGACATAAGTCAACAGATTTACAGTCTGTCCCAGTTGGCCGCTTTGGTACTTCCCCAGTTGGTTAATTTGGGGTCGGCCAACCCTCAAACATTTCAATATTTCTCAAGAACGACTTAAAAGCCCCGTTTATGGCGGGGCTTTTGAAAAAGAGAGTGCAAAATTATACGGTTTTTTGGTTTAGTCAAACAGTGGATCAGGATTTATAGGATTTTAGGACTCTCAGGATTATGCGTTTTCACCCAAAAGAAATCGGATTTTCAGGCAGACTTTGAAATACAGCCAGTTAGCCTTTCACAAAATGATAATGTCTTTCACCACCTCGCGGCCGAACTCTTTCTGAAAAACCTCCAGGATATGGGTTTTGTGAAGTAGAAAGTCGTTTTTCATGGAAGGCGACTTAAACTCAACAAACAGCACCTTGTCCTTAATGTAGACCTTCTTCGTTCGCTTCGCGATAGGGCCGCCAACCAGCCGTTCCCAGGAATTGATAAGTGTAGCCTCATTGAATTTCGACTCGATGCGAAACGTGCCCAGCATCTGCCGGACAGCATCCCCGATCGTTTGAAATTCGTTTGGTTTTTTGGCCATGGAGTAAAGGTAGTGAATGTATGACTGAGCAGGCAACTTGTCAGTCTGAGCCTGTCGAAGACTGATTATCCCAATCACCCTTCGACAGGCTCAGGGTGACAAGCGAGGCTCAGGGTGACAAGCGTATTATTTAGACTGCTTCACCACCCCATTCTCAACCTCAAAAATCCTCGCCTTCACTCCCGCTTCTTTTAGTATCTCCCGGCTGCGGCCACTGCGGGCATCGGTGATGAAGATCTGCCCGAAGTTGCCATCGGATATGAGCGACATTAATTTAATGATGCGCATATCATCGAGCTTGTCGAAAATATCATCGAGCAATAAAAGCGGTTTCTTTTTAGTTGCCTGGGCAAGCATTTGAAATTCAGCAAGCTTAAGGCCAATCAGAAAACTCTTCTGCTGGCCCTGAGAACCGAATTTTTTCAACTCACCGGTGTTAAGTGAAAACAAAAAATCATCGCGGTGAATTCCGGAAGTTGTTCGCTGCAGCAAAATATCGCGTTGCAGATTTTTCTTTAACAGGTCAGCATAGTCAACCTCCTCCAGGTCGGAACGATAGCCGATCGAAACGTTTTCCGTTGCTTCTTTACCGGCTAGTTGTTTGTACCATTTCTCAAACAGGGGATGGTACTTTGTTAAAAATGACTTTCGCGTTGCGTGTATGAAGTTCGCTGCTGGAATCAATTTATCATCATAGCTGTCGAGCAGATCCTGATCAACCGATCCACGTTCTGAAAACAACTTTAGCATTCCATTTCGCTGCCGGAGCAGTTGTGTATACGTAATCAGGTTTTCGAGATACGCATGATCCATCTGTGAAAGCAGGCCATCAAAAAATTTCCTGCGCTGCTCGCTCCCGTCCCAGATCAATTCGATGTCATTCGGAGCAATCAGCACCAGCGGATACTTGCCAATATGTTCGGCCATTTTTTTATACTCGTTGCCATCTTCACTCATCAATTTTTTAGATCCTTGAATGAACGAACACAAAACTTCCGTTTGATTCTTTTTGATCAGGAACTGACCCTTGATAAAAAACTGGCTTTCGCCCTGGCGGATATTTTGAAGATCCGATGCAGGAGACGCACTTTTGGTTAACGATAAATAATAGATCGCATCTAATAAATTCGTTTTACCACTGCCATTCAGTCCGAAAAAGCAGTTTACTTCAGCGGATAGTCCGAGCGAGGCATCCTCGTAATTCTTAAAATTATAAAGTGTAAGTTTTTCGAGGTGCACAGTGAAAATGGTGTTTTAAGCCTGCCTTTGCCGGCAGGCGGGGGGCCAAAGCCGAATTCAATGAATTGGCTTTGCTATTGCGCGATTCAGGGTTAATTTCGCAGTTCAGTTTACGAAAAATCAAAAATAGGGATATGCCCGCGACAACCAAAGCAAATAAACCCGAGCCGGCTAAGAAGGCTGACCCGATAGCTATCGGGTCCAAAACAGAGTTTTCAAAAGAAACCTATCTGTTCTGGTACGAAAGCATGCAGCTGATGCGCAAGTTCGAGGAGAAAGCAGGTCAGCTCTATGGTCAGCAAAAGATCAAAGGTTTTTGCCATCTCTACATCGGGCAGGAAGCCTGTGCAGCGGGCTCCGTATCTGCCTTGCAAAAAGGCGATAAGTACATCACAGCATACCGCGATCATGCACATCCATTGGCATTAGGCACAAGTCCAAATGCCATCATGGCCGAGCTTTACGGCAAGGCAACAGGAGTATCGAAAGGTAAAGGTGGCTCCATGCACATGTTTGATAAAGAAGTCGGGTTTGTTGGTGGTCATGGAATTGTAGGCGGCCAGGTTCCGCTTGGCGCAGGGTTAGCCTTCGCGGAGAAATATAATAAGACAGGCAACTTATGTATCTGCTACATGGGTGATGGTGCTGTCAGACAAGGTGCATTTCATGAAGCGTTGAACATGGCCATGCTGTGGAAGCTTCCGGTGATTTTTGTAATTGAGAATAACGGCTATGCCATGGGCACATCTGTGAAGCGTTCATCCAATGTTACGGATCTGTACACGTTAGGCGAAGCATTTGATATGCCATCGGAGCCGGTTGACGGAATGAATGTTGAGGAAGTACACCGTTCCGTAGCGCGGGCTGCCGAGCGTGCGCGTGCGGGTGAAGGTCCCACCTTACTCGAGTTCAGGACCTACCGCTACAAGGGGCACTCTATGAGTGATCCACAGAAGTACCGTAGCAAAGATGAGGTGGAAGGATACAAGCAACGCGACCCGGTGGAAGTCGCGCGGAAGACGCTGCTGGATAAAAAGTTTGCAACAGAAAAGGATATTGAAGCTATCGATCAAAAGATTGCCGCCCAGGTAGAAGAAAGTGTGAAATTTGCTGAAGATTCACCGTACCCGGAGGCTGCGGAAGCCTTTACAGACGTTTATCAAGAGCCTGATTATCCGCTTATTACTGACTAGGCTTCGACTCCGCTCAACCTGGCAGCGCACTTTGTTTAGAATCGACTTATTATTAGTTTTGCATCCCGCTTTAAAGGCGGGATTATTTTTATTGTCATGGCCAAGAAAAAAGAGAACAAAAACGAATTACTTGAAAATCCGGATGCGCTGGCGGAGCGCCTGGGAAGTGCTGAGAACTGGATGGAGCGAAACTCCAAAACTGTCTTCGGTATTGTGGGTATTATTCTTCTGGCAGTAGCCGGATACTTCGGATTTAACTACTACAAGAAATCACAGGACGCTGAGGCGCAGCCACAGATGTTCCAGGCGGTATATTATTTTGAAGCAGACAGCCTGAGCCTTGCCCTGAACGGTGACGGCAATAACCTCGGTTTCCTCAACATCATTGATGACTTCAAGTACAGCGATGCGGCTAACCTCGCACATTTTTACGCAGGCGTTTGCTACCTGAAGCAGGGTGAATACGATGCAGCAATTTTATACCTGGAAGATTTCAGCGCAGATGATTTGCTGGTTCAGGCAAGGGCCTACAGCCTGATCGGTGATGCTTACATGGAGAAAGCCGAGTATGACAACGCAGCGAAGTACTACGACAAAGCTGCGAACTACGAGCCTAACAAATTTTACTCGCCCACCTACCTGATGAAGGCTGCACTGGCGTATGAAAAATTAAATCAGAACGATAAAGCGAAAGAGGCTTATTCAAAAATCATTACAGACTTCTGGGATTCACAGGAGTATCAGAATGCGGTGAAGCTGAAAGCGCGGTTGGAGACGAATTCTTAATTTGAAAATGACCTAATTTGAAAATTGCGAATGGGAAACTGTTCGCAATTTTTGTTTCAATGTCTTCCATTTTCAAAATTTTCAAATTGATAAATTTTCAAATTGATAATATGGCAGGATCATTAACATCCGGGAAAATCAAAACTTCAATCAATCTTTCGAAGAAGAAGTTCGCGATTGTTGTGGCAGAATGGAATGAGGAGATCACCGAAGCATTGTATGAAGGTGCCCGCAACTCTCTACTTGCCCACGGTGTAAAGAAATCAAACATCAACCGTAAAAATGTTCCGGGCAGCTTTGAGCTTACGCTGGGGGGATTATGGATGGCTGAGAGAAAAGATATCGCTGCCGTGATCTGCTTAGGCTGCGTAATTCAAGGGGATACACCCCACTTCGATTACATCTGCCAGGCCGTAGCCAACGGCATTACCGAAGTCAACATTAAGACCAGAAAGCCGGTGATCTTTGGCGTGCTCACCACATTAAACCAGCAACAAGCAATTGACCGTGCAGGCGGAAAGCTTGGCAACAAAGGTGAAGAAGCTGCGCTGACCGCGATTAAGATGCTGGGGTTTAGATAGCCGCAAGCTTTGCCGCTCTGATTAAAACCTCAACACTAATTTTACGCCTGTTCCGTACGGAACAATACCGAGCGAAACATTGCGCGCGCTGCCCTTATTGCCATTATAGATTTCTATGGCTTTCGCAGCATGTTTGTTAAAGCCGTTGCCCAACGGAATCGCCAGCAGGATAAGTGCTGCACCACCTGCGGCCAATCCCCATTCGGGATCACCCCCTCCGATGGCTGTACCAATCGGCCAACCAATTAACGCACCTCCAATAAATCCCAACACCTGAGCCGCATCGTTGTTGGACTTGGCTTTTTTAAATTCCGCGTATGCCGCAGAATCAGGCTTCATCAGCTCGAGCACCTCACGCGGCCGGAGCTGCTGATTATCATTATAAAGTTTAGTGCCCCAAAAACTCTTTTCCATGCGCAAATTCTGGCCAATGGCCTGCACGCAAAAAAGTGTGATGACGAATGTTAACAGGAGAATGAATCGGATTGGTTTCATGGGTATGTTTAGTTACTCAATAATAGCATAGTGGATGATACTCTGCAATGGAATGGTTAGACCTATAGTAAATCCTCGCACGAATCTTTGATGGTTCGCAACCTTACAAGTGACACGTGTGCATGCAAAATGCGACCTTACAAAGTTCTACGCAAACAGTAAGTCATAAAAAAGGCCCCGCATATGCAGGGCCTTCAAAATTAATTTAAAATATTACGTTACTCAGGTTTCAGCACTCCATTGAGTCTATGCAGAACGCCTGCATTCGTCAGCGTATTAGCGCCTGTGATGGTTACGTTTCCGGCAAGATCGTCTTCAAGGATTACCGAAGGTGTTAACGCATCTACTGTAAAAGTTTCTCCGGTTAACAGCGTACTCACGTCCTCGTTCAGCGTTAAATCGGTGCTCAGTTTGCGCCCGGTAACAACATGATACTTCACCACGTTGGTTAGCGTTGTAAGCGTTGTCCCCTCGGCAAGACCATTGATGTAGGTGATGCCAGTGGCTTCATCCGTAACGGTTCCTCCGCTTAACGCTCCTAAATACGTTACCATAGCTGCATCATCCGGAGCAAAAACGGTAAAATCCGGTAACGATGCAGCAGGCACATTGGGTCTTAACGTAGTCGCCAGGCCTGTCTTTTTTATTGCGTTCGCAAGCAAATCATAGTTATTACCAGCGGTGGCGCCAACCGTTATGGTTGGCGGAGCTGTTGCATAGTTTATTGTAATTCCTAATGTATTGGTCACTACGCTGGCTGTTGCAATGGCCGTCAGGAAGTTCTTAATGGAGTGGATAACACCATTAGCTCCGTCAATATCAAGTGTCTTTACCCGAGTACCATTAGCGCCAGCATTTGCATTTATCCAAACGTTGCTGCCGCTTTTCGATAACGACAACCGGGCCGTATTAATGGTGGTAAATACCTGTGAGTTGGTCATGTCTTCAGAAAGTACCTCTGAGCTAACAACGTGATACTGCAAACGGGTAGTAAATGCTGCAAGCGTAGGGTTTGTGGTCCCTGACAGCGTATTAATGTAAGCAATGATCGCTGCATCTCCCGGACCACCACCGATGATAGGCTGAAAATATACCCGGAAAGCACTATCGGTAGGTGCAAAGACAGTATGCTGTCCTGAGTTGATATTGTCCAGCGAAATACCAATGCCGGTTTTTTCCAGCGCTGCTGAAAATATCTGCAGCGTAGTGTCTGTCGCGGCCACATCAACCAGCGTACTGCCGGTTACGGTATCGGGTGACTCAAACTCTTCGGCACATTGTGTGAAGAGTGTCAGCGAGATAACCATCAGGCACAACGCTATACTATTCTTTGTATTTATAAATCTGTTCATAAATGCATTTATTTATAAGATGTGCTCCACTTCTGTTACTTTAAGCGCTTCGGTTCCCGTTCCACCAACAAATCCTGAAATTACAAAGGTGTAATGAATCGATGGGGTGAACGTGACATTAGTCTTTGTTGCCAGAACTGTTCCTCCGGCATTTAAAACTTCTATGTCATAGGTGTTGGATGTACCACCTGCAGCAATGTCTGCCGTACCATTCACCGCAAAGCTTGCTGCAGCTGCCTGCGTACGCGAACCAACGGATGGTGTAAAGCCACCGGCATTGCTCATGATAAATTGAACTCCCGTGGCATTCACAATAATGTCTCCGGCCCCTGGGCCGCTGACATACTTAAGTCGGATGCGTAATGCACTGCTGTTAGGTGACGCATTGAGTACCCGGAAAGCCGCACGGGTAGTAGACTGAGGTACGGTAAATGTTGTTTTAACATCGGGCCATAAATAATAGCGAATACCACCCACATCACTACTGCCCAGCGGAACCACACCGACAGGGGTCATGAACGTAGGATTGACATTGCCATTATACTTTTTTACAAGGTTAAAAGCAGTAATGGAATTTGCACTTGCATTGGTAGCAGACGGGGTGTTATCCGTACCGAAATTTTGAACGTTCAGGTAAATCGTTGTATCTCCCGCTGGTGCAACAAGCTTGGGTGCCGTGAACGTATCGCGGTACGAGAAATACGTAATATCGCCCACATTTTTCGCATTCAGCGTGCGCTTAGGTTGCGGGCGGTTGATAGAATCAACCGCAAACAACGTGTAGGAAGTACCGGCTATTGCTGAAAAATTGTTAGCGTTGTTATTTCCCGCGCGATAAATTAGGTCGTTACCGCCCAGTGTACCTCCGATGGAACCACTGGTTGCTCTTGTCCGGATGTTCGTATTCGCGATTACTGCGCTTGAGGTAATGTCCACCTCGGTGTAAGCAGGTTGACCTTCACCGCCAGCCACACTTAGACCCGTCTTCTCATTGTTGATATAAAGGTCCAGGGCAGGGGCGTCCGGAGTTGCGTTGACAAACAAAAATTTAGCGTTGTAGTCGGAAGGTTCTGTAGCCGGTACCGGCTTCGGTGTTTCCGGATCCTCGCAGGCTAGCAGGCCAAGCGTGAATAGTGTAAATATTTTTATACTCTTTTTCATAATTCTCTCATTAAAGGCTTAGTTAAAAATATACCGTAAACCAATCTGCATCTGCCAGCGACCTCCAACGGTTTGATCAGGCGTATAGGACTCACGCAACGGGGTGCCGTCTGCATTGACATCAAATGCATACACCGGCTTGCCGGTAGTTACCGAACCTGAAGGTGCAGTTGCAGACCCGGCTGTGTGAGCCGCTTCGTATCCTACAAAACGCAGCAGGCTGGAGCGAGAAGCAAACTTCACTAGGCCCCACTCGGAGTTCACCAGGTTCAGCGCATTCTCAACGTTCAGTGAAAGCTGGAAGGTTTGACGCTTGCCTTTAACATCCAGGTAGAAATCCTGGAGCAAGCTCAGGTTGAGCCTGTTCACCCAAGGTGCAAACGATGCGTTGCGCGCAGCATATTCACCACGATGTTCGGAAAGATATTTATCCTGCTTGATGTAGTTATCAAGCTGGGTCCAGATCTGATCCACCGTACGGGTATCGGTTGCACCCGAAGTGGTAAGCGCAATTTCTTCCTGACTCTTCGGAATGTACATCAGGTCAGCATTCACACCATCGCTGTTGATGTCTCCGTTGTACAGGTATGAGAAGCTGTTACCTGTACGGCCTTCATATGTAAAACCGATGGTTGTTGCAAAGTGATCCATGTATTCCATGCGGTACGTAGCATACGCAATAACACGGTGCGGGGTAAGCGTGTTAGCATACGACACCCCCGGGTTATTCGCACCCATGATGCTTGCCTGCGAGCTGTAAATACTACCTGCGGTTGTTCCAGTTGCAGGGTTTACTTCACGTGCATCGGTGTAGGTATAAGCTCCTGACACCATAAAGTTACGGTTGAAGGTCTTTTGCAATTGTGCAGTAATGCTCCACTGATAACCCTTCTTGGTATTGTCAAGCACCAACGCCTGACCTACGTCTCCGCTGATCCTTCTGTCGTTACCATAGATCTGACGGGCTGATCCGGCAGGACTCCACAGCGGACGACCATCGCCAGCCAGTGTACCTACTGGATCTTTCAGATTGGCATTGCGAATAAATACCGCATTGATGTCTTTGGTATAAATCATTTCCAACGTACCCACGATGCCGTATGGCAATTGTCTGTCTATGGCTAAGTTCGTTCTCCAAACCTGCGGGAATTTGAAATTCTTGGCTATCGTATTAGTTGTTGTTACGTTGGTTGGTCTTCCGTAGTTAACGTTGTTAGGATCGGAGATGATAACCGGATTGCCTGTGCTTGGATCGGTAAGTGTTTCCGAGTTCGGACGATACGGTGTAGTGCTGAAGTTGTATGGGAAGCCATCGCCTGTATTATCGACCGGCACTGAAGTTGAATTAAATTCTCCGAAGTACAAACCATTAGCGTTAACTGCGTTCGATAACCATACAAATGGAACACGACCTGTGAGCACACCGGTTCCACCGCGAAGTTGGGTAGAACGGTCGCCTGTCACGTCCCAGTTAAATCCAATACGCGGAGACCAAAGCGGTTTCACTTCTGGCCAGCCTCCTACGCGGAGCTGCTCCCCGTTGAAGTCAAGTTGGTTGATATAATTGTTCTGATCCAGATCTGTCAGGTAAAGCGGCACGTCCACACGAAGACCGCCAATTATCTTCAGGTTAGGGATGCCTGTGTATTCATCCTGTACATAGAATCCCATCTGCAACGCTGACCATTTAGCGGCTGTTCCGGCAGGACCGCCCTGTGAGGCAACATACTGCACGGTATAGGAAGAAGGTCCTGTTGTAGCGGTTGTTGCCGCGCTTGCGTCTGCATAGAAATCCGCTAAACTGTTGTACCGGTACATACCGTTAAAGAGCTGCGTGAAAACGTTGTTGAAGCTGTACAGCTCATTGTTCGTACCAACTGTAACAGTGTGGTTCTTGAGGTAGATGGAGAAGTTATCGTTTATCTGAACAACATCCTGATCAAGCTTATTGTTCGGGGTGAATGGATCCGGTCCGAAAGATGTCAGGTTTTGTCCGTTAGGACCCAGAATGTCAACCAGTGGGAAGTTTGGTACAGCAACCCCGCCTGCATTTTCACGGAAATCGCGGAAAGCTGTGTATCCGACAACAAGCGAGTTTGTGTACTTCCCGCCTCCAAGGTTTGAGTTAAGTTCTGCAGTTACAGAATAATTGTTATTGTTGATCCGGTAGTACGATGAGGAGAATGATAACACGTTGTTGTTATTTCCACGACCACCCGGCAACGAGGGGCCAAATCCGGCAGAGGTGCTCGGTTGCTGATCCTGGTATGCATTGGTTACGTTACCGCGGATGGTAAACTTATGATTTTGGTTAATGTTGTAGTCCAACCGCATTACATACCGAATGCTATTGGTTTCACGATCAAAGTCTTTATAAACACCAGGGTCGTAGCCAACTGTATTGATTAAGAAGTCGCGTAGGCCTGCAAGTCCGGTTTCCGGATCATTGTCGTCAGTGCCTTGTGTTGCACCTGTAATCGATTGAGTTTTGTTTTCGCGAACCGGGTTAGTATAGAATGGATCGGTACGTTTTTCAAATTCCAGGTTGGCGAAGAAGAATAGTTTATTCTTGATGATCGGACCACCGATCCGCACGCCATAGTTCTGGAACTTAAAGCTTGGAACGGGCAATTCGACTCCATCAACTTTTTTGCCAGCAAGGCCTTCGTTTCTAAAGTAATAGTATGCTGAACCGCTGAACTCATTTGTTCCGCTTCGGGTGATGGCACTGATACCGGCTCCTGTAAAATTACCCTGACGTACATCGTACGGAGACAATGACACGGTAATCTCCTGGATAGCATCCATGCTGAACGGAGTTGTATTGGATTGACCAGCGGGTAAAGGACTTAGTCCAAACACGTTGTTTGCCGTTGCTCCGTCTATTGAAAGATTATTAAAGATGGCTGCACGACCGCCAAAGGAGAATTGTGATCCACCAGCCTGTGGTGTGAGGCGTGAGATATCGCGGAAATCGCGGCCGATAGAGGGCAGGGTTTGAATCTGCGTAACGTTAAAGTTGGTTGACGTACCCATTTTATCCGAATTAAGAGTCGGATCTACTTTACTGGTCACCACCACCTCGCTTAGTTCTGCCGCGTCATCTACCAGGTCGAAGTTTTGAACAAAAGACTGACCCAGCTGGAGATATATGTCTTCCTTAACCTGTTCCTTGTAGCCGACAGATGTTATCTTAACTGAATATGGGCCGCCTACGCGCATACCCAGCAAGTTATAGTAACCATCCGCTCTGGATGCTACACCGTACGTTGTTCCCGATGGCGTATGGGTTGCGATGATGTTCGCCCCGGGAATTATTTCTCCCTTCGAGTCTTTAACCACTCCCGTCATGGAAGCAGTGGTTACCCCTTGTGCCATAGCCGCACCAACGGCCAGCAGCACAATGGCTGATACAAGTAAAATTCTCCTCATATTTTTTTTAGGTTTTAAGTGGCTGTTATTGGAAAGACAAATCTAAACCTTTGCCTATAATTCCAGTTTACAGCAGGTTTAAATCTGCCCACAAATTATTTACATTGATTTAACACACTTCATACACCACTTGTGGAAAAGGTTGTAAAACCCTGATTCCTACTATCTTATTTTATCGCTATTCTTACAAAAAATATTTCTTCATGAAAAAAGCCCTCCTGTTCCTGATAACGTTTGCGTGGATTTTGCCTTCAGCGGTTGCACAGGTTGACCTGTCGTATTACCTGCCTGATACCGTTACCTATAATCCGGCTATTCCAACGCCAAAATCAATTATCGGGCATGAGGTGGGCGAATGGCATGTCACACACGACCGGCTCGTCCAGTATATGTATGCGCTGGATCAGGCATCCGACCGGATTACGCTCGAAGTGATCGGGCAGTCGCACGAGGCCCGGCCCATTATTTTACTCACCATCACTTCGCCTGCCAACCATAAGAATATAGAGACAATCCGCACACAGCACCTGAAGCTATCCGACCCGGCTGCCTCCGGCTCACTGGATCTGAAAAACATGCCTGCGGTTTTCTATATGGGTAACAGCATCCACGGCAACGAGCCCAGCGGAAGTAACGCTGCGTTGTTGTCGGCTTACTTTCTGGCCGCAGCGCAGGGGAAGAAGATTGAAGAATACCTGACCAACACCATTATATTATTGGATCCAAGCTTTAACCCGGACGGAATGCAGCGCTTCAGCAGCTGGGTAAACTCCAGAAGAAGCAACGTAATCTCAACCGACCCTGCAGATATGGAGCACAATGAAGCCTGGCCGGGCGGAAGAACAAATCATTACTGGTTCGACCTCAACCGCGACTGGCTGGTAGCACAGCAACCCGAATCGCAGGGGCGCATTAAAAAATTCCACGCATGGAAACCGAATGTACTCACCGATCATCATGAGATGGGAACGAACGCTACCTTTTTCTTTCAGCCGGGAGTACCCGCACGTGTGCATCCCTTAACTCCCGACCAAAACCAGGAACTTACGCGCAAGATCGGAACCTATCATGCCAAAGCGCTTGACGCCATTGGCTCACTTTATTACACACAAGAGGGCTACGATGATTTTTATTACGGCAAAGGATCAACCTTTCCGGATGTGCAGGGCGCTATCGGAATTTTATTTGAGCAAGCTAGTTCGCGTGGCCATGCGCAAGAAAGTGTGAACGGTGTACTTCGCTTTCCGTTTACCATCCGCAATCAGTTTACCACTGCTCTTAGTACGCTCACGGCTGTGAATGCCCTGCGTATTGAGTTACTTATGTATCAACGTGATTTTTTCAAAGGTGCAATAGGCAGTGCGGCAAAAGATCCGGTAAAAGCGATTGCATTTGGTTCAAATGATCCGGTGCGGACTACCCTGCTAGCCGAAGTAATTGCCCGTCACTCCATTGAGGTTCAAAAGTTTTCGAATCAATCCATTAATGGAAAACGTTACGCTGCTTCATTTTCCGTGTCGTTAAATCAATCTCAATACACGTTGATTAAAAGCATGTTTGAAAAGCGGACACAATTTAAAGACAGCTTGTTCTACGATATTTCCACCTGGACATTACCGCTGGCGTTTGGTGTCGACTACGAAGAATTGAAAGTTGCAGTAACCGGTGAAAAAGTTTCAGATTTTAAAATCCCAGCCGGAAAGCTCATCGGAGGTGAATCGGAGTATGCGTATGTGCTTGAGCCGGGAGGGTATTATGTGCCGCGGGCCATAAGCAGACTATTGGAGCACAACATCCGGGTTAAGGTTGCTACGGAACCATTCTTTCATACTACTGGAAAGCGATTCGAGCGAGGCTCTATTCTTATTCCGGTTGCCGGCCAGGAGAAAAGCGAGGAATCTATTAACTATCTCGTTCAGAAAATACTTGCCAACGATGGTCTGGATGTATATGCATTCAACACCGGACTTGATTACCGAGGTGTAAGTCTAGGCAGCGGATCGTTTTCGGTTGTGCGAAAGCCTGAGATTGCTATGCTGATGGGTGATGGCGTTAGCTCGAACGATGCCGGTGAGCTTTGGCATTTATTAGATCATCGTTTTCAAATTCCGGTAACGATGCTCCCGATTGATGTTTTTAACAGAACCAATCTTTCAAACTACAACACGATCATATTTCCGGCCGGATCATACAATTCAATTAATGAATCCGGAAAAGAGAAACTGAAAACGTGGGTCCAGAGCGGAGGTGTGATCATTGGGTTTGAAAGTGCCTTGCAGTGGCTCAACGGTGCCGGACTTGGGAAATTTGAAATGAAGTCTGCGGAAAGCACAGACAAACAATCAGTATCCCGGCCGTATGCACTATTGGACGAGTACCGGGGAGCGCAGGAATCACCGGGTGCTATTTTCGAAGCCAATGTTGATCTTACTCATCCGCTTTTGTATGGCTATGATCAGTCGAAGGTCGCCATCTTCAAGTCGAACAACATCTTCATGGAGAAATCAAAAAATGCATATGCAAACCCGATAACGTTTGGCAGCACGCCACTGGCGAGTGGATATATTTCCAAACAAAACTATGCACAACTGAAAAACACATCCGTTGCTGGTGTTTCGGCAATGGGTCAGGGAAGGGTTATCGGGTTTACGGATAACCTCTGTTTCCGTGCCTTCTGGCTTGGCACCAATAAGCTTTTTACAAACGCGATCTATTACGGGCCGATAATTAGCACCGGCTCAGCAAGATAATCCTACACAACCCATAAACACCGGGACATTGCCCGTGTTGAAGTGCAGTTCTGAGTGCCTGCTTGCCGAAATGCAATGCAGGCAAGCAGTCGAAGAACGGCACGATAATTTCTTTAGTCGCTGCAGCAATCCTGAGCCTGCCTATCGGCAGACAGGCCAGGCGAAAGGATGTTGACCGTGCGGAAAGAAATTGCTTTCTTTCTGCGTGTTATGTTGAGTGTTTTGTGCCGATGCGGTATTGGGGGATATTTTTACTGACTTGCCTGTTGGTCCTTTTCGGGAGCGGGGTAGTTCATGCCCAGAAAGTAGAGCCAACATCAAAATCCAAACCTCCCAAAGAAGAGAATACCTCACTTACGCAAAAGGTTTCCAAGCGGGTAATGAAGCTTGTAAAGCAAAATCCAGGTGATACCATTGTCGATCAAAAATCAGAATCGGGTTTCCGGAAATATCAGGGGAAAACAATTCGTAAGATCATCGTTAATCATATCGGGTTTGAACGTAACATCAATGACACCACGAAGTACCGGGTGATCAATACGGTAACCCGTGTAGGTAACTCGCTTCACACCGACACCAAGGAACGTGTGATCCGTAATAATTTATTTTTTAAAGCCAATCGCACGCTTGACCCGTACAAACTCGCGGATAATGAACGGTATTTACGTGATCTTCCGTTTATCCTCGATGCACGGATTGTTGTAAAACCCGTTCGTGGCAATCGAGATTTAGTGGATGTTATTGTTTATACGCGTGACGTATTTAGCCTGGGAGGCAGCCTTTCACTAAAATCAAAAACTGGTGTTGAGTACAGGATTTATGACGCAAACCTGAGCGGCTGGGGCCAGCGTGTGGAGTACCGAAGCGTTGTGGATATTGAGCGCGACCCGCGGTTCGGCCATCAGTTTTTATACAGCAAGAATAGCATTAAAGGATCGCTCATAAATGCAACCATGTCGTATACCCAGCTTAATACAGGGGTAAGTCGTGGTCTTGAAAATGAATACGCAGTTTACTTTAAACTTGACAGACCACTTGTTTCAGCGTATACGCGGTGGGCCGGTGGATTGGAGCTAAGCCGCAATTGGTCGACAAATGCGTACAGTAAGCTGGATACCGTATTCAGAAGCTACGGCTATTTCGAGAAAGACTTCTGGATCGGATATAATATCGGTATTAAAAATCGCGTTGAAAACCGGAATCGTTATTTCATTGCGCTCCGTACCTACGGACAAAGTTTTTTTGACCGTCCGGAGCAGCCGATGGAAGAAATGAATGTGATCTATAATAATGAACAATTTGTTCTGGGCCAGTTCACATTCTACAATCAAAACTTTTACCGGACAAAATATGTGTACGGATTCGGCCGTACAGAAGATGTGCCGTACGGTACACGGATGTCCTTTCTGCTTGGACAAACCAAACAGATCAACCGTGTGCGCCCGTATATCGGCATAGACCTTGAGCGTTCAATCTTTCATAAGCGGGGTGATTTTATGGAGTATGCTTTTCGCGTAGGTGGATACCAATTTGAAAACGAGCTTCAGGATGTGACGGTGCAGGCTTCCGCTAACCTCTTCAGCAGGCTCATGATTTTAAAAGGACTCAAGATCCGGCAATCGCTTGGCGCAAGCTATGCCACCATTCTCAATCGAAATTTCGAACCGTTGCTTCGCATTGATAATGATTTTGGAATTGAACGATTTAGAAGCGACAGTGCGATTGGTACGCAACGACTGGGAGTATCGTTCGAAACTGCTGTTTACATCAAACCAACCTTGCTTGGATTTAATTTTGCTCCCTTCGTATTTGCAGACATGGCCATGATAGCACCCCAGCAAACGGTACTCATTCGACAAAAGCCTTACTTCGGTATTGGCGGAGGAATGAGAACGCGAAATGAAAACCTGATCTTCGGAACCATTGAGCTTCGGATGTATTACTTCCCGCGCATACCTCCACAAGAGGACTTTTCAAAATTCAAAATCACACTTTCCAGCAACTTACGTGTTAAGTACAGCTCATCGTTTGTTAAAGCGCCTACGTTGATACGGTACAATTAAATGACGAATAACGAGTGGTGAATGACGAATTTTAGAATAGCTCTTCTAAATTCTACATTCCAAATTCGTCATTAATTTGTTACTCCTTCACCGTAATACCCAGCGAGGCAATCCAACCATTAATAGCTTTCAATTCTTCATCGGTCACCTTAGCTTCGGGGTGCAGCCACAGGTAACTTTCAATGGGCATGTGTCCCTCCCCGAGCTCTTCTGATACTTCTTCAAGCTTATGGTTAGCGCGTTTTGGTTCGTATGTTTTAAACTCGGAAAAATTGAGATGATCCTTCCCTTCTTTAATGTGTGAAGCCATCCACCAGCCAATCGGCTGAATATGTACGTACCACGGATATTGCGTGTTATTACTGTGACAATCGTAGCACTTTTTTACAAATGTTTCATGTACCCCGGCAGGCAGCGCATACGTCAGAGAAATGTCATTTGCAGAAAGCGTATCGGATTGATTCTTTGTTGGCTGCATCACCTGAATGAGCAGCACCACAACTAAAAGGCCAATCAAAATCTTTTTAGCCATATTCCTGGGGTTTAGCGTTATAAATTAACTCCGTTCTTGCGGTTTTCCAATGCCCGGCTTACCTTGTTCGACCCAACCAAACCCCTATGAGAAAGATTTTTATCATTAGTTGCATCGTTATATCTGCCCTGCTTCTTGTTTGGGCATATTTCTGGACACCGGCCTTATTCGCGTTTGTCATCGTTGGGCCGCTCATATATATGGGCTTTGTCGATATGGCGCAGAGCCGTCAGGCGATTCGCATTAACTTTCCATTGCTGGGAAGACTGCGCTACGTGTTCGAAGACATGCGCCCGAAGATTCAACAGTATTTTGTTGAGTCGGATACAGACGGTACTCCCTTGAACCGTAACGAACGATCCGTTATTTATCAGCGTGCCAAGAAACAAGTTGATACAATTCCTTTCGGAACACAGCTCAACGTGTATGCAGAAGGATATGAATGGATGACGCATTCTATTAATCCACAGGATCATAACAAGCTTGATCATAACCCGCGCGTGCGTGTAGGTAATAAAGATTGTAAGCAACCCTACGATGCAAGCATTTTAAATGTATCAGCTATGAGCTTTGGCTCACTCAGTCCAAACGCGGTTGAATCATTAAATGCAGGCGCCAAGATGGGTGGCTTTGCACACAACACAGGCGAAGGTGGAATTAGTCCGTATCACCTGAAGCATGGAGGAGATTTAATCTGGCAGGTTGGTACCGGATATTTCGGAGCTCGGGACACGAACGGTAACTTTTCTCCGGAAGCATTTCAAAAGAATGCGGCTCGTCCGGAAGTAAAGATGATTGAGATCAAGCTTTCACAAGGAGCCAAGCCCGGACATGGAGGAATTTTACCAGCCAAGAAAAATACACCAGAGATTGCCGCCATTCGTGGAGTGCAGGCGGGAACTACCGTTTTTTCTCCGCCTTATCATAGTGCTTTTAATACACCGCTTGGATTAATTCAATTTGTGAAACAACTGCGAGATCTTTCCGGTGGAAAGCCGATTGGGTTTAAACTTTGTATCGGCAAGAAAAGTGAGTTCCTCGCCATCTGTAAAGCGATGGTTCAGCTTAACATTTATCCTGACTTCATTACAGTTGATGGTGGTGAAGGCGGAACTGGAGCTGCACCTCCGGAATTTTCAAACTCAGTGGGCATGCCGTTACTGGATGCCATTGCTTTCGTAGATGATGCACTGCGTGGTTTTGGAATTCGTGACCATATTAAGATTGATTGCTCCGGCAAGATTCTCACCGGCTTCAACATTGTTCGCGCAATGGCATTAGGTGCTGACTTTTGCAATAGTGCCCGCGCCATGATGCTGGCGCTGGGATGCATACAGGCGCTTGAATGTAATAAGAATACCTGTCCGACCGGTGTAGCCACGCAGGATCCTTATTTTATGAAAGGGCTGGTTGTCGAAGATAAAAAACAACGGGTAACCAACTATCACCATAACACAGTTGGTAGTTTTGTTGAACTACTTTCCTGCGCGGGACTTGACCATCCTGAAAAGATAAACCGCGGCCATGTGTACCGCAGGGTATTTATGAATATGGTGAAAACCTATGAAGAAATCTACCCACCCGTTCCGGAAGGATGCCTGTTGGATGGCGGTGATGCTCCGATCGAATTTGAATCGTATTTGAACAAGGCGAGCGCGGAAGCGTTTTAAAACGGTCAACGGACCACGGTCGACCGTTGACTGTGGTCGGTTGACAAATTTTTGTATCTTTGCAAAACCTTTTTTGCAGCGTGATTCGAAAATTTTTTCCGCTCGACAAGAATTATGTGCTTGAACAGGCACAACTCTCGCTTCAACATTCTTTGTTGGAATACCTCGTTGACTTCGTTAACGTGCAGTACATGCTCCAGTATAACCCGCTTGGACTTGTGGATGAAACTGTACAGCGCATCGAAGCACATCACGCAACCGAATACAGCAAGCTCAACGATTTATACATTAACCTGATGGGTATTTTCAGGTTCCGGAACTACCACGATAACCAACTGGCGTTTGTTTTTGACGGCCGGGAGCCGTTTGAACGGTATTCAGAAGAGTGGGAAACCGAATTTAAAAAGTGGGCCCGTGAACTTTGTCAGCATAAAAACTTCATCTGGGGTGTGCTTGAACTGACGGTTTTCTATCCCAAAGAAGACGAGGCCCAATTTATTGGTAATCGCTTGAATGCCTTTGTTACACAATTTTTCGAGCTGAAAATCCATCCGCAAAAAGGTATTCTGAAAAAGAATTTTGCTTAAAGTGCTTAACTTTAGTTATGCGAATTCTGATATTCATTTCTCTGCTTTCCGTTTTAGTTTCTTGTGGTGGAACAGATTGCTGTGTACCTCCGCCCAAACAACAAAAAGATCTTATCAAAGGTGCTGATATTTCGTTTCTGCCCGAGTTAGAGGAAGATGGTATCAAGTTTTATAATGCTTCCGGCATCGAAAAGGATATGCTGGATATCCTGAAGGAAAGCGGAGTTAACACCATTCGCTTAAGGCTCTGGCACACCCCGGAATCAGGACAATCAACGTTGAGTGAGGTCAAAGCGCTTTCACAACAAATCAAGGCGAAGGGTATGAACGTTTGGCTGTCGGTACATTACTCTGACACCTGGGCTGACCCTGGCCATCAGGTAAAACCTGCGGCATGGAATGCAGCCTCCTTTACCGATCTGGCAGACAGTGTTTACAAATACACGAAGAAAGTTATGATGGAAATTGATCCGGACATCATTCAGATCGGCAACGAAATCAATGGAGGATTTCTTCTTCCGAGCGGAAGCACTTCAAATGTGACCAATTTTATAGCACTGCTGAATGAAGGTATTCGGGCTGTGCGTGAAGTTTCATCCAACACAAAGATCATGGTTCATGTTGCCGGATTTGATGTGGCGGGCTGGTTCTATCAACAATTGAAAACAAATTCTGTTGATTATGATTTGATAGGATTATCCTACTATCCGATCTGGCACGGTAAAGATATGACAGTCATCAGATCAATTATTGATGGACTCGGAACTGCGAACGGAAAAGAAGTAGTGATTGCAGAAACAGCATATCCATTTACGCTCGGATGGGAAGACGACACTAATAATATTGTTGGTGAAGCAGGTCAATTAGTTTCAGGATATTCTGCCACTCCTGACGGACAACGAAAGTTTTTACTTAAGATACGCGAGCTCGTTAATGACTCGAATCACGGTATCGGATTTTGCTATTGGGGAGCTGAGTGGGTTGCTTTTGAAGGAGAAGTTATGAACGGCTCATCGTGGGAAAACCAGGCGTTGTTTGATTTTAATAATAAGGCAGTTCCTGCACTCGAGGCTTTTGAGGATGAAGAGTAGCCTTATCGCCTGATCTCGAATCTTTCAAAATTCTTTACTTCACCTTCCTGAATATCCACGTGTGTAACTTGCGCGCGGGGTGGACCTTGTTGACACCACTCAACGAACCGCGTTAGATTTTCGTCAGCTCCTGCGGCTTCGATATATACACTCCCATCCGTTTGATTCTGAGCAAAGCCTTTAACATTTAATTGATCTGCAACTTCTTTAGCGGATGCCCTGAAGAAAACGCCCTGAACTCTTCCATTGACTGTGATTCGCAGCGCCTTCATTCATATCAGAAAATATACTCCGTGCTTAAAAACAAAGACTCACGATTTTTAATGATCGTGCTGATCAGTTGCTTATTCTCCTCCGTAGTTTTGGAAGCCACCAAGGTGCGGATAGAAAACACGCGCAAGGCATCCTGAACAGAAAGCGTTCCTTCCGCAGAATCCTTCCTTCCGTTGAACGGAAATGAATCCGGCCCGCGCTGACTTTGTGTGTTGAGGTTTATTCGCCCAACCTGATTGGAAAAAATATCAATCAGTTTCGCAATGGTTTTTGAATCATTTCCAAAGATGCTCACCTGCTGACCAAAGTTCGAATTGATCACATAATGCATGGGTTCTTCCACATCATCGTAGGGAACAATCGGAACTACCGGACCAAACTGCTCTTCGTAATAAATGCGCATCTTATCATTTACCGGATACAGCACAGCAGGATAGAAAAAGGTTTGATTTGTTTCACCACCATACTCGTTCATGATCTTTGCTCCATGCTTTTTAGCATCTTCCACGAGCTCCGTAAGGTATTTTGCTTTGCCGGGTTCAGGTAAGGGAGTAATGTTAACGCCACTGTCCCACGGCATGCCGGGCTTAAGCTTTTTAACTGCTTCGTTAAACTTTTGAATAAATGTGTCAACGATACTTCGGTGCACATATAAAATCTTCAATGCTGTGCAACGCTGGCCGTTAAACGACAACGATCCCATGATGCATTCGGCAATAGTTACGTTCAGGTCGGCATCCGGTAAAACAATAGCCGGGTTCTTGGCATCCAATCCGAGAATTGCTTTTAACCGGTGCGGCTTTGGATGCAGCTTCTTCAAATCGTTTGCGCCTTTGTTTGTTCCGATAAACGCAAATACATCCAGTCTTCCGCTTTCCATCAGTGAACCAACAGTTTCTCTTCCCTTTCCATAGATGATGTTGATCACACCTTTCGGGAAGCTGTCGCGGAACGCTTCAAGCAACGGACGAATCAGCAGCACGCCATACTTCGCAGGCTTGAACACAACCGTGTTGCCCATGATCAAAGCAGGAATAAGTGTAGTAAATGTCTCGTTCAACGGATAGTTATACGGGCCCATGCATAATGCAACGCCTAACGGCACGCGCCTGATCTGTGCCATGAATCCTTGCTCTTCAACTATCTTTGCTGAATTGCGATCAGCGTCCTTTAATGCCTTGATTGTATCAACGATGTAATCGCATGTACGGTCAAATTCCTTCTCTGAATCTTTCAATGGTTTACCAATCTCCCACATAAGGAGCTTCACCACCTCATTGCGCTTTTCGCGCATGCGCGCAAGAAAAGTTTCCACATGCGTAATACGATCGGCTACCGACATCATCGGCCATTCACCTTTTCCCAGGTCGTGTGCTTTCACTGCCGCATCCAACGCTTTCATTGCTTCGGCTGCCGTAAGTAAAGGCGTACTTCCGATAATCTGTTGCTTAAAGTCAGATGATTCTTTTACAAAAACCGGGCTGACTACGGGAGCAAGCTCGCCTGTCCACATTTTAAGCTCTCCTTCAATGAGGTACTCACGTTGCTCGATATAGGCATCAAGCCGATAGGCTTCTGGTATGGAGGATGGTTCAGGAAAAATGTTAGTCAGTGGATTGCTCATGTAAAATTGTTAATGTTATTGGTTGTTCGTTATTGTTCAGCCGTTGCCATTGCAGCTCCTGAAGACGTTCCGATTCTGTCAGCTCCGGCCTCTATCAATGCAATGGCCTGTTCACGTGTCTTGATTCCACCCGAAGCTTTAATTCTTACCTCCCCCGGAAGTATACTTCGCATGAGCCTGATGTGTTCAACCCTTGCTCCGGCAGGTGCAAGACCTGTCGATGTTTTCACAAAGTCTGCACCAGCATCCGCACAGAGTTTACATGCCTCCACAATCTCGTCTTCTGAAAGATACGCGGTTTCAATAATAACTTTGAGTAATTTCTGGTGATCGTGTGTAAGCTTGCTGCACTTGGCCAGTTCGATCTTTGTCCAGGGGATGCCGGTTTTGAAAGAGGTTATATTCCAGACTACGTCAACTTCGTCAGCTCCATTGTCGATCGCACGCTTGATCTCATCGAGCTTGGTTTCAGTCATGTTATAGCCCAGTGGGAAGCCGGCTACAGTAACTAAGAGGATATTGTCTTTAGCAATTTCGCGCTTCGCACGCTTCACCCAGAAGGGTGGAACACAAATTCCTAACAGCTTATGCGCTCGAGCTTCATCAACCAGCTTATCAATATCACGGATAGAAAGTGTTGGACTTAAATTCGTGTGCTCAATGTAAGGCGCAAGATTCATCGACCTAAGTTACGATGAACCACACAATCGGCAATCAGTGCCGGATCTCACATTGCTTACAGAATTTCATTTTACCAGGCGGGCGTTTCTTGGGTTTGCGTTTGTGGCCAAAATACGTTGGATCAGAATATTGAGGCTTCGCCATTTCTTTCTCGGCCTTGCGATGAGACTTTACGACTTCTTTCATGCGGGCTTCATGCAACTCCATCGCATTGTGAGTAGCCTTTCGGGATTTACTTTTGCTCTTCTTTTCCGGTTCGTAATCTTCTGCCGGAAAGTACGGGCTCAATGAATTTGATTGTTGCTGCTCTCCTTTTGCCTTCTGCTGCTTCTTTTTCGATTGCGCAATGGTAGCTGTGCAAACACACACCATCAGCAGTAGGATCAGGGGGATTCTGGGCATAGCGCAAAGATATTGGTTGTGAAGTAAACTCGTTTGATGAGCCGAAATTGTTTCGGGGAAATAGTCAAATCGATAAACTGGCTGTTATAGCCGTTAATCCGTAAAAAAGTGATAGGACAAAAACAAAACTATAATTACGGCAATAGCCAGCAGCACGTAGCCAAATACTTTGGCCCGGGTGAAATATCCGCGAACAGGCATATTGTCCTTCATCCTAGTCGATATTTATAAAGCTGAAAACATTAAAGAAAAGGTGGAATAATCCTGAAAGTGCGAGTAGATACACAAAAAGCTTTGCGCGATTGAATTGGGCTCGTGCTGATAGTGTCCTTTTCATACAGTTTCAGGGCAGGTCTTAAAGTATAACTTCAATTACGCCCGAAAAGTTGTTCTGGGAGTCAGGTATTTCGTTTAAGCGGCCAAAAACTGCCTGAAACCACCGATTTGGGCGTTAAAAAAATCAGCCTTTCACAACATTTCCGATAATTTGGAGATTCTTAAGACTAGGTGTTGGCCTGCCTCCGCGAGGCTCTATAGTTACTGCAAATTTCGCTGCGCCAGCCATGTTCTTCATGCGGATCAACCCGTTAGAATCCACATCAAATACCCCGGCATCTACAGGCTGTCCATCAACCATTGCCCAAAGTTGGTATTGATTTTCGTGGGCTAGCTTTTTCATGTTTTGGATGCTGAGGTAAACTTCCTTGGTTTGATCATTCCAATAGACAGATGCCATTAATCCTGTTGCTTTGGGATCGGTCATAACAACACGAGTAAAGGCCGGGTTGTCGGTTATGTTCATATCCAGCTCGATCTTGTCAAGGCGTCTGTTAACAGTATTATAATCTTCGGCCATTTGGCGATTTTGTGCCATGACAGTTGTCAGATTTTCTTCACTGGTTTTCCAACGTCCATGGTATTCGTACGCCATGTAAGAAGTGATCAATGCAAGCACAATGGAAGCTGCCGCTGCATATCTCCAGACAGCCGACTGCATTATTACAACCTTAGCTTCAGGCTTATTGAATTCAAGCTTGCTGAAGAGCTCAGCTTTAACAGAAGCCCGAGGTTGCAATGCTGTTTTCATCAAGAGTTGTTCCTGTGCCTCTTCGATCAGCACAAGCTCTTCCCGCAATTCAGGATATTGCGCAAGATTCTTCTCAACGGCTGTACGTTCAGCAATTGAAAGCTCACCGAGTGCATAAGCCTCCAGAATTCCGGACGATATGTATTCTTCTATATTCAAGCTTTTAAAATCAATCGTAGTTGTTTCATGGCAAGCCGCAAGCGGGTTTTCACCGTACCTAGCGGAATGTTGAATTCTTCCGCCAGCTCCGATTGCGAATATCCTTTAAAATATAACTGGTCTACAATAAAGCGTTGGTCATCCGGGAGGGTGGTCAGAATTTCTTTTACTCCAATTGCCTCTATCTTTTGCTCGGAAAACTCTCCTTTATTTACCCCACTTACGAAGTTCTCGAGACCCCCGGTTTTGTTTTCACGACTTATTTCTTTCGAGCGGGTCTTATCAATTGCCTGATTTTTGGCCAGGTTGAGCATCCAGGTGAACAAGCGGCCCTTGGCAGGATCATAGCTTTCGATCTTATCCCAGATCTTCAGAAAGATATCTTGTAAAACTTCCTCTGCAATTTCTTCTTTTCGGATAATCCGGAAAACAGCTCCATATAATGCACCGGAATAATGATCATAGAGATACTCTAATGCAGCCTTATCCTTTGAGCGGAGGCCCGCGATAAGCGTTGATTCTTCAATATGTGCCGTGTAAGTTGCGATAGTGTTACCCTACAGGTATCTGATTTCAAATATAACAGTTAATCACATCGATTGTTTGACCACTGCAATTCTTTCCCACCGTCTGATAGTCTGCGCTATCGATATCTGAACGATCGTCCGGCTAATGAAGATAACAGTGTTGTGGCGGAAGGGTATTTTTTGATGGATGCGGTATTAAACTATACCCGATCAAAATTTGAAGTTGGCATTTCGGCAGAAAATGTCTTTGATATCGCGTGGAAAGAGGCGCAGTTTGACACCGAGTCAAGAATGGCCGGTGAAGCTCAACCTGTTTCGGAAATTCACTTTACACCCGGCACACCTTTCTTTGCAAAACTTCATATTAGCTTCTTCTTTTGATAACATCTGTGATCTTATTAAGCACACTCTACTCCTTCCAACCGTATTAAAGTGGCGTTCATCGGAATTTTTGCAAGAAGTGATGTCTGCTATAACACTTTGTAAGATCCAGTGTTTAGTGAGTATTCGTATATACACCATATACGATTAAACCATAAAAATAATTTACATGAAAAAATTAATGATGTTAACCTTGGGACTGGCAGTTGTTTGTTCAACTGCTTTTGCTCAAAAAAGTGTTATGGTAGGCGGTGCCGAAATGTATCCAACCAAGAACATAATTGAAAACGCAGTAAACTCAAAAGATCACACTACGCTTGTAGCCGCTGTAAAAGCAGCCGGCTTAGTTGAAACCCTTCAGAGTGCTGGCCCATTTACGGTATTTGCGCCTACCAATGATGCTTTTGCCAAATTGCCTGCGGGCACGGTGGATAATTTATTGAAGGCTGAGAACAAAGCTACACTTTCATCTGTACTTACGTATCACGTTGTTGCCGGTAAATTCAGCTCAGCGGATGTTGCCAAAGCCATCAAAGCTGGCAATGGAAAAGCAGAATTAAAGACCGTACAAGGTGGTATCCTTACCGCCATGATGAGCGGTAAAGATGTGGTGTTGAAAGATGAAAAAGGCAACACGTCCAAAATTACAATTATGGATGTGAACCAGTCAAATGGAGTCATCCATGTGATCGACACAGTTGTTATGCCGAAGTAATTTTGTGTTAGATTTTAGTTAGAGTCCTGGCTGAGTGATCAGCCGGGACTTTTTTTACCAATGTATTAGCTTACTCATCACATTTAACATGCACAAGCCATTTACAAATGGATCACCTCGCCATACGCTGCTGCCGCTGCTTCCATAATCGCTTCACTCATCGTTGGATGCGGGTGAACTGATTTAATAATTTCATGACCGGTTGTTTCAAGGTTTCTTGCTACAACAACTTCGGCAATCATTTCGGTGACGTTCGCACCAATGAAGTGTGCACCTAACCATTCTCCATACTTTGCATCGAAGATTACTTTCACAAAACCATCGGGCGCACCGGCAGCTTTTGCCTTACCCGATGCCGTAAACGGAAACTTACCAATCTTTACTTCATAGCCGGCTTTCTTAGCGGCTTCTTCCGTCATACCAACCGAGGCAATTTCAGGGCTGCAATACGTACAGCCGGGAATGTTATTATAATTAATCGGATGTGGTTTCAATCCGGCAATAGCCTCAACGCAGGTAATGCCTTCTGCGGAAGCAACGTGTGCGAGCGCAGGACCCTTTACAATATCCCCGATTGCATAAACACCCGATACATTTGTTTTATAAAAATCGTCAACGATAACTTTTCCTTTATCCGTTTTAACGCCCGTCTCTTCAAGACCAATGCCTTCGAGATTTGTAGCAACACCTACAGCAGACAGTACAATATCTGCTTCAAGCTTGATCTCTCCGTCCTTTGTTTTTACGGTCGCTACACAACCTTTACCAGCGGTGTCTACTTTTGTTACTTCCGCATTCACATGTATTGCAATACCGGCTTTCTTGAATGACTTTTCTAGTTGTTTCGAAACTTCTTCATCCTCAACCGGAACAATGCGTGGCATGAATTCAACGATCGTTACTTCGGTACCTAGTGTGCTATAAAAATACGCAAACTCAACACCGATTGCGCCTGAACCCACAACGATCATCTTCTTAGGTTGCTCGGGCAGCACCATGGCTTCGCGGTAGCCAATAATCTTCTTTCCATCAATCTTCAAAGCCGGCAATTCGCGCGAGCGCGCCCCTGTTGCCAGGATGATGTGCTTGGCTTCGTGATCTTCTTTCTTCCCATCAGCAGCTGTTACCTCTACCTTTCCGCCTTTCTTCAGCTTGCCCGTTCCGGCTATGTGCTCAATTTTATTTTTCTTGAATAAGAACTGGATACCCTTGCTCATGCCGGCTGCAACATCACGACTGCGTTTCACCACTGCAGCAAAATCAGCTTTGGGGTCTTTTACATCAATGCCATAATCTTTCGCATGCTTGAGGTATTCAAAAACCTGAGCGCTCTTTAGTAAAGCCTTGGTAGGAATACATCCCCAGTTGAGACAGACACCACCAAGCTCGGTTTTTTCAACCACGCCTACTTTCATGCCCAGTTGCGATGCGCGGATAGCCGCTACGTATCCGCCTGGGCCACTACCGATTACGATCAAATCATATTTTACTGCCATATCCTGTTTGAATTACATGTATACTAAAGCACGGCAAAATTAAACCCTTTTCATAGATGTAAAAACTATTTGGAGGAATCAGAAAAACAGCTTCTATTGTGCCACAATTCAATATTTCTACCTGTTCGAACCAAAGTATAACTCACAAAAATAAGTACTGTGAGCACGGCTCCATACCGAACCCATTTTGCACCACCTTGTGCTACTCGTTCCACGAACATTAACAATAGTAAAAAGCAAAAGGGCGCTATCACCGAAAGGTACCGGTCCAATTCATACTGATCGAGTTTTCCCAGTACCATAAAGCCTGCAGCATAGACCATAACAACTACGACAACCACATTTTTTGATATTGGTTTCAGCCAATAAAATATCGCTGCGAGCAAAAGCAGGAATAAAACTCCTGCCATTGCTCCTGCTGGAGTGGGGACAATCATTTTAATAAATGCCCCGGCCAGCAATAACACATTCATCAGAAACCCATCGAAAAAATTCCGATCGTAAAAAACAAAATCGGCCGGGATGAAGAAGGTGTTATAAATATTCCAGGCCCACAATCCCAGCGTACTCATGAAAAAGAATACAAGAATTTTCAGATGACTTCTATTTATAGGATCATCCTTTCGATTTATAAAGAGCCAGCCCGTTAGTCCACAAATCCAGAATAGGCCGGCATTGCGTTGAATGCAAAGTAAAAAACCCGTAATGACCAAGCCAAGAAAATAATATCGTTTATGCAGGTTTAGTACAAAAAAAATATTCAGAAGAATCAATGCCGTAAATAACAACTCCGTCCACACAAAAACGGAAATCATGATCATATAAACACTGAGCAAGGAAGAAATTAAAAAAACTATTCGATAAAAATCATGTTTAAGAAAAGTATCAGCCAGGTACAGAAGCATCAAGCCTATTACGATTTTACAGGCCAGGTTTATCCAAATAAGGGCACTGAGTGGATTTTCCCAGCAGGATAACAACATGGGATAGAGTGGAGGCCAATACGGGTTATAGGAACCATC
>Ga0209277_10000186_pt1 | contig 32927 bp, 32 predicted proteins | sample JI81AbrownDNA_FD_187503 | JGI IMG/M metagenome (GOLD analysis project Ga0209277, IMG submission 187503) | Wastewater effluent complex algal communities from Wisconsin, to seasonally profile nutrient transformation and Carbon sequestration -... | ecosystem: Engineered > WWTP > Effluent > Algae... | reverse complement strand
CAGGCCGTGGCGGCGACCAATCTCGCGCACCGCCTGCTTGAACAGCACCGCCCGATCTGCCGCTTGCAGGGCTTCGCCGTAGCGAATGGCAGCTTCAAAATTGCCCGGACCCGCTTCCGTGTGCAGTGCCTCCAGCGGCACACCGATGGCTGGCAGGTAGTCAAACAGGTCCTTCACAAACCCGTGCTGCCCATCGATGCGAAAAGGCGAATAGTTGGTCAGCCCGTGGGTGGCAGTTTCCAGGTGGCGGTACTCCTTTTGCCGCACCGAAAACTCGGTTTCCTTGAGCACAAACCACTCGAACTCCATGCCCACCTGCGCGGTGTATCCCATGGCCTGAGCTTGGACCAGCACCTTCTTGAGTACCTGGCGCGGACAGATCGGCAACGGCGAGCCGTCCGTGGCCGTGTGCTCACCGAGGATCAGCCAGCGGTTGTCATCCCAGGGCAGCTGGCGCGCCGTACTGGGATCCAGTCGCAGCCCCACATCCGGATAACCGGTATGAAACCCGGTGAAGCCTACGTTGTCATACAGCTCATCGGTAATATCCCAACCAAAAAGCGCACTGGCAATGGTGCCGCCGCCTTCCAGCATGCCCGCCACCTTTTCTCCGGAGAGGTGCTTGCCACGGCAGACGCCGTCGATATCGGTCACGGCAAAACGGACAAAAGGCTCTCGGGCCAGCAGATCAACGGAGAAAGGAGATGGCGCAGTCATGGTGTCTCGCATTTTGGAATGCCCTGTTTATCGCAGTTTTTCCACCCGTTGGCAGTACCACTTGGCGAACCGACACAGGGCACATACCCACATTGGCTCGTTTTTTGCTTTGTTTTGGTGCGCAATTGGGATTTAGAACCTTTTTGCACCAATACAAAGCATTTAATTCAAGAGGTTACTCATGGAAGCACTAAAACAGGGCGCAGATGCCCTGTTCATTTTGTTGGGCGCAATCATGGTGCTGGCCATGCATGCGGGATTTGCGTTTCTGGAACTCGGAACCGTCCGTCGCAAGAACCAGGTCAATGCGCTGGTCAAGATTCTGGTGGACTTCTCAGTGTCTGCCGTGGTCTATTTCCTCGTCGGATATGCCGTTGCCTACGGAACGACCTTCTTCGTTGGCGCTGAGCAACTGGCCGCCCGAAACGGCTATGAGCTGGTGAAGTTCTTCTTCCTGCTCACGTTCGCAGCGGCCATTCCCGCCATCATTTCCGGCGGCATTGCCGAGCGCGCCAAATTCTGGCCGCAGCTGATCGCCACTGCCGTGATTGTGGGTTTTGTGTATCCCTTCTTTGAAGGCATCGCGTGGAACCAGCACTTCGGATTCCAGGCATGGATCAAGGCGGCCACTGGCGAGGAGTTCCATGATTTTGCCGGCAGCGTGGTGGTCCACGCCGTCGGCGGCTGGATTGCGCTGGGCGCCGTCCTGCTGCTGGGCGCGCGCAGCAACCGCTACCGCAAGGACGGCGCCATGTCGGCCCACCCGCCATCGAGCATTCCCTTTCTGGCGCTGGGCGCCTGGATCCTGATTGTTGGCTGGTTTGGCTTCAACGTGATGAGTGCCCAGGTGCTGGACAAGATGTCCGGTCTGGTGGCAGTGAACTCACTGATGGCCATGGTTGGCGGTACGCTGGCAGCGCTGATCATGGGCAGAAACGATCCGGGCTTTGTCCACAACGGCCCGCTGGCCGGGCTGGTCGCCGTGTGCGCGGGTTCTGACCTGATGCATCCGCTGGGTGCGCTGGTGGTGGGCGGTGTAGCCGGCGCCATCTTTGTGGTGATGTTCACCCTGACCCAGAACAAGTGGAAGATAGACGATGTGCTGGGCGTCTGGCCCTTGCACGGCTTGTGCGGCACCTGGGGCGGGCTTGCAGCCGGTATTTTCGGCAGCAAGGCACTGGGTGGCCTGGGCGGTGTGTCGTTTCTTGCCCAACTTGCCGGAACCGCCATGGGTGTGGCCTGGGCACTCGCGGGCGGCTTCCTGGTATACGGTGCGCTCAAAGCCACTCTTGGCCTGCGCCTGAGCCAGGAAGAAGAATACGACGGAGCTGACCTGACCATCCACAAGATCATGGCCAGTCCGGATCGGGAGTCCAACTGGTAAGTTGGCACAACTGCACCACCTCGAACAATTATTTGCTTTTTTCAAAAAAAATTAGGTTGCTTTTACAAACTGGCGCATAATGAATTCGCATTGCCGAAATATCGGTGTGCAAGTTTGCGGTGATTAGTCAGTTTCGCGTCTGCTTTAAGTCTTCATAGGTTTGTTGATTGCGGTTTTAGACTCCATCGCGTTTTGAGTTATTTTGAGGAGTCCTTACATGGGCAACAAACTTTACGTAGGCAACCTGCCTTATTCTTTCCGTGACGAAGATCTGCAACAAGCTTTTGCAGCACACGGTTCCGTTTCCAGCGCCAAAGTCATGATGGAACGCGACACCGGTCGCTCCAAAGGCTTCGGTTTCGTGGAAATGGGCAGCGACGCTGAAGCTCAAGCTGCTATCAACGCCATGAATGGCCAGCAATTCGGTGGCCGCGGTCTCGTGGTGAACGAAGCCCGTCCCATGGAACCCCGTCCCCCCCGCTCCGGTGGCTTCGGCGGTGGCGGTGGCTACGGCGGCGGTGGCGGCCGTTCCGGTGGTGGCGGCTACGGCGGTGGTGGCGGTGGCCGCTCCGGTGGCGGCGGTGGTGGTGGCTACGGCGGTGGCCGCAGCAGCTACTAAGCACTCACCTGCAAGTACAAAAAAAGGACCCTCTGGGTCCTTTTTTGTTGCTGTCATTTTCCTCGATCAGGGTTCGCTGATCCTGCGCTTGCGAGGTCTGCCAGACAGGGCTTTGTCAAACAATACATTAGGAGCCAAGCGCAACAGTTTGGCCACCCAGCCCATTTGCCAGGGGATGACCCGGTAACTGTCGCCGGCGGCAATCGCGGCAAACGCCTTGTCTGCAAAGTGGTGGGGCTGCATCAGGAAGGGCATGGAATAGCGGTTCTTCTGCGTCAGGGGTGTATCAATGTAGCCAGGGCAAATAGTTACCACCCGAATCCCGCTGGAGCGCAGCTCGCCGCGCAGACTTTCACAGTAATTGATGACGGCCGCTTTGCTGGCGCAATACGCACCATGGCCCGGCAAGCCCCGGATTCCCGCCACACTGCCAATACCCACCAGTGCCCCGCTGCCGCGCTGCACCATGGCGTCGATGAACGGATGGAAAGTCGCAGCCAGACCCAGGTTGTTGGTAGCAAAGGTGCGCGCCATGACATCAAGGTCACTGCGTACGGCGGAATCCATACCCACACTGATGCCCGCGTTGGCGATCACCACATCCGGTACACCCTGGCTCTGCAAGCACAACTGTCCGGCAGATACGATACTGTCCATGTCGGACACATCTGCGCTGTAGATTTTGCAGCGGTCTGCGCTGATGTTCTGCTGCACCATCCAGGTTTGCATTTCTGCACTGCGCCGCGCCACCAATGCCAGTGAAAACCCCGCCAGGTAATAGCGCCAGGCCAAAGCCTGGCCAATGCCACTGGATGCACCTGTAATGAAAACCAGCTTGGCCATGGCATGCCCCTGTATGTGGGTTATTTTGAATCGGGCACCAGTGTGCCGCGCACACGCCCCTGCAACTGCAGGATTTGGTCCACATTGTCGAAATCCAGACTGTCTGCGGTAAACCGGTCCTGTCCGCGCAGCAATTCAACTGGCTTGTGGGATTTGACTTTCTCGGTGGTCAAGAACGCATGCAAGAATTCACCGCGGTATTCCATCCGGGGGATTGCTTTGGCGCCTGCAGCGGCGTCCGCTTCACGCACCACCAAAGCATTTCCGATCAGCTGCACCTCAGACCCATCCTCGTTGGTCAATCCCCGATTGGCAGTGGCTGTAGTCAGTCGTCCTTTTTCATCAAACGAGCGAATCCGGATAGCGTCTATCTCCAGCCACTGTGTATCAGGATAATGGCGCGCTTTGTCACCGACCACTTCCGAGCGGATGTGCCCTTTGGCATCGTAGGTCTTGATCGTGAACCCCTCCATGAAGTAGTCGGGGTCATGGCTCTCCACACGCGCAACTGCCGCCCCCCCAGTCTCAGGTGTTGTTCGCACCAGCCAGTACGTCAGCAATGCCAATGTGCCCATGAAAATCAGGGGCAGGTACAACAGGAAACGCTCCCAGGCCTCACGCAACACTGGCTTCACCGCGTGTACTCTTCCAGAAAGTTGACGTAGCGACCGCTGGCCACCATCAGAATGTCACAGAATTCGCGAACTGCGCCTTCGCCACCGCGCGTGGTTGTGACGTGGTGTGCGATGGCCAGAACTTCTGCATGCGCATTGATGGGCGCGCATGCAAAGGCACAGCGGCGCATCACCGGAATATCGGGCCAGTCATCTCCCATCGCCGCTGCAGACTCCCAACCCAGGCCGAGTTCACGCAGTGTCTGCTCTGCGGCCGGGCGTTTGTCTTCGGTACCGAAGTGGGCATGGGTAATGCCCAGCGCAGTGAGTCGCGTACGCAAGGGCTTGCTGTCGCGCCCGGTAATCACCACCGGGGTAATGCCGACTTTCTGCAACATCTTGAGACCGTGCCCATCCAGCGTGTTGAACCGCTTGAGCGTTTCTCCCGTCTCGGAAAACAGCAATCCTCCGTCCGTCAACACTCCGTCCACGTCCAGAAAGGCGACCTGCACGCCCTGTGCCCTGAGCAGGAGTTCCGGATCAAAATTGAGAGCTGGGCGCATCAGATTACCTTTGCTCGCATGAGGTCGTTGCTGTTGATCGCGCCGCAGAGTCGTCCTTCTTCATCCAGTACCAGAACGCTGGTGATCCGCTTGCGCTCCATCAGATCCGCAGCATCTACTGCCAGCGCATGCACGCCAATGGTCGAAGGACCGCCGTGCATGACTTGCTGCGCCGTGGTGGATCGCAGGTCCGCACCCTGCTCAACCAGGCGTCGCAGGTCGCCATCCGTAAAGATGCCCAGCACACGGTCGTCGCTGTTCACTACCGCTGCTGCCCCCAGCCCTTTTGCACTCATCTCACGCATCAGCTCGCTAAAGCTGGCATGTGGCGCCACCTTGGGAACCGCAGCACCGGACCGCATCACATCACTGACATGTGTCAGGAGCTTGCGCCCCAGTGCACCTCCTGGATGCGAGCGCGCGAAGTCCTCTGCGCGGAAGCCGCGCGCATCCAGCAGCGCCACGGCCAGCGCATCACCCAGCGCCAACTGCGCAGTGGTGCTTGCCGTGGGCGCAAGATTCAGGGGACAGGCCTCTTTGGACACAGCCGTGTCAAGCCACAGATCAGCATGCTTTGCCATGGTGGAGGCGCCATTGCCCGTCATGGCAATCAGTGGCGCACCCAATCGCTTGAGCACAGGCAGGATGGCGGCCATTTCCTGCGACTCTCCGCTGTTGGAAATCGCCAGAACCAGGTCGGAGGCAGTGATCATCCCCAGATCGCCGTGGCTTGCCTCTGCAGGATGCACAAACATGGCAGGTGTCCCGGTAGATGCCAAAGTCGCAGCAATCTTGCGGCCAATATGGCCACTCTTGCCCATGCCCATGACCACCACGCGCCCCTTGATTTTCAATACCAGAGCCACCGCTTGCGCGAAGGATTCACCAGTGCGGGCTTTGAGCCCCTGGATAGCCGCAGCTTCGATGTCAAAAGTCTCTTGAGCCAACGCGATGGCACGCTCTGCCATGGACTGTGAAGTGTGGACTGCAGGTTCTGTCATGCGGACATTTTATAGAGCCAGCAGTTTGGGACGGGGTTATTGCTAGGATGCTGGCATGAGCGCATTGGAAATTACCCTTTTGTACCTGCTGGCCGCGGTCCTGGGTGTCGTCGTGTGCCGCTCGTTCAAATTGCCGCCGATGCTGGGGTATCTGGCCGTTGGCGTGGTCATCGGTCCCAACGCCTTGGCCCTGTCGCAGAACGCAGATGGCGTCCGACACCTCGGCGAGTTCGGCGTAGTGTTCCTGATGTTCGTGATTGGCCTGGAATTCAACCTGCCCAAGTTGCGCGCCATGCGCAAGCACGTATTCGGGTTGGGTCTGGCACAGGTGGTGGTCACCATGTTAGGGGCTACTATGGTCTCCATCGGATTGGCTGCCGCACTGCCGCAGTTGTGGGGCATGGGCTGGCAAACCGCTCTGGCTCTGTCATGCGCACTGGCCATGAGCAGTACCGCTATTGTGGTCAAGCTGATGGTGGAGCGCATTGAGCTGGAGTCAGAGCATGGCAAGCGGGTCATGGGTGTTCTGCTGTTTCAGGATCTCGCTGTTGTTCCTCTGCTGGTTCTCATTCCCGCTCTGGGTGCATCAGGTGAGAACCTCGTGATGGCCCTGAGCGTTGCAGCCATCAAGGCAACTGTTCTGGTCACGGTGCTGCTGGTCGGAGGTCAGCACCTCATGCGACGCTGGCTGACTATCGTGGCGCGCCGCAAAAGTGAGGAATTGTTTGTACTCAACCTGCTCTTCATCACCCTCGGTCTGGCATGGTTAACGGAACTGGCGGGCCTGAGCCTCGCGCTGGGAGCCTTTATTGCAGGTATGCTGATTTCAGAAACCGAATACAAGCACCAGGTGGAAACCGATATCAGGCCGTTTCACGATGTTCTACTCGGTCTGTTCTTCATCAGCATCGGGATGCTGCTGGATTGGCGATTGGTACTCGAGCGCTGGCCACTGGTCCTGCTTCTGCTAGTTGTCCCCACTTTTCTCAAGGCGGTGGTGGTGACCGCACTGGCGCGCATTCTGGGCACGAGTACGGGTGTAGCGCTTCGCACTGGCCTGTATCTGGCACAAGCGGGGGAGTTCGGATTCGTACTGCTGACGTTGGCGCAGCAGAACGCACTGGTGCCCCCGGAATTGCTCAATCCGATCCTTGCAAGCATGGTGCTGTCCATGCTTGTCACGCCGTTCATTGTGATGAACAGCAACCGGATTGTGATGAAACTGGTCGCCAATGAGTGGCTGCAACAGTCGTTGCAGATGACCAGCATTGCACGCAAGTCCATCAACACCAATCGCCATGTGATCATTTGTGGCTACGGTCGGTGTGGCCAAAATCTGGCACGCATGCTTGAGAGGGAAAACATTCCCTACATGGCACTGGACCTGGACCCGGACCGTGTGCGCCAGGCTGCTGCTGCAGGGGATTCCGTCGTATTTGGAGATGCAGCGCGACTGCAGGCCCTCATGGCAGCGGGTCTTGCACGTGCCAGTGCCGTCGTGATTACCTATCTGGACGAAGGAGGCGCGCTCAAGGTTCTGGGGAACACCCGTGCCCATGCGCCACAGGTTCCCGTCATTGTGAGAACCCAGGATGACCACAGCCTGGAAAAGCTGCAAGCTGCGGGTGCCACCGAAGTCGTTCCCGAAGCGCTGGAGGGCTCCCTCATGCTGGCCAGCCATGCTCTGGCGCTTGTGGGTGTACCTATGCGTCGGGTGATCCGTATCGTGCAGGAACAGCGGGACGCGCGCTACAACCTGCTACGCGGGTTTTTCCATGGATCAGATGACAACTCAGTGGACGAGTTGCAGCATGAGCGACTGGCCACGGTGAGCCTGCCCATGGGAGCCAGAGCATCAGGCAAATCCGTGGGGTACTTCGCCCTGCATGCGATGGGAGTGCGTGTGGTGAGTCTGCGGCGCAGCAGCGGCAAAACCGTTGAGGCACGAGATGCCACCCCACTGGAAGATGGTGACACTCTGGTACTCTCTGGCCAATCGGAAACCCTGGCACTTGCGGAGAGCCGATTGCTCAAAGGTTAGGCCCGCAGGGTTCTGCAGCAGGCACAATCAAGTCTGCCCCATTGACTTCCAAGAGATGCGCCATGCACAGTTTCAGCGTGAACCAGTACCTGCGAGACCATATCCGTACCGTGCCCGACTGGCCCGCGCCGGGCGTTCAGTTCAGGGATATCACACCGCTCCTGCAGGATGCCAAGGTATTCCGGGTCCTGATCGACGCCTTTGTTCACCGTTACATGGATCCCGACATGCGCCCCGATGTGGTGGCCGGCTTGGATGCACGGGGATTTATCCTGGGCGCAGTCGTAGCCTATGAACTCAATGTGGGATTCGTACCTATCCGCAAGAAGGGCAAGTTGCCTTTCACCACCGTCGAGGAGACCTACGAACTGGAATACGGAAGTGCTACGGTGGAACTGCACACGGATGCAGTGAAGTCCGGTGACCGTGTGTTGCTGATTGACGATTTGATTGCCACGGGCGGCACGATGATGGCGGGCAAAAAATTGCTTGAGAAACTAGGTGCCCAGGTCATGGAGGGCGCCGCTATTGTGGATCTCCCAGAACTGGGTGGATCCCAACGCCTGCGGGACGGTGGCCTTGCGCTGTACACGCTGGTGGATTTTGCCGGCCACTGAACACGTTCAGTTCAGATCACCGTACTGTGTGCCACTCAGAGGGGAGTGGGAATCGTCCAGTTCCGTATCGGCAAAGTGAGGCATCGGCGCTGGGTTGCGACGGCCTGACCGGATAATTTCGCCCGGCGGTGGAGTGACCTTCGCCGCGGGTACGCTGGCTAGCGCTTTCTTGAAGGCTGCAACCTCATCGTCTTGCAAAGGCTCAAACCGCGGCACCGCTGGCTCGACAGACACTGCAACTTTGGCAGGTAGGGGTTCTGGTACTACGGGCCGGGAAGCCGGTGTCACGGTACGAATCGTCTGGGTGTTGGAGGCAACTTGCTCCACCAGACGCCAATAGACCGCAGTCACCAGTATTCCATGCAAGTTCTTGGCGTTGCGCGCGATCAACAGCTCAATGTCCGTCAGGCGCTCTGGCTCCACAGCGTTTTCCCGCGGCAGATCAATCATCGCCAGGTAGTCACGCCCCTTGGAGTCCAGCGAGAGAACCTTGAATTTGTACTTTGAAGAAAGCACTCCAGCCTGCGTCATGCATTCGCGCACAACGGTGTAGAGCTGCTCCCTTCGCTCCAGTCGTTCCGCCCTGCGGCTGCTGGACGCACCGTGTGTTGCCGCGACAGCTGCCTTGGGTCTCGGGCGCGCATTGCTGAAAAGCGGTTGTGTGGCATCCGTTTGGCCCAACCCGGAACTGACACCCGAGTCTGAAACAGGTGCCGGGTTTTTTCGGGAGAGCCAGTCGAAAAATGACATGTTTTGAACCTTCAACGTCTTCGAGCTGGCAAGTGTACGGCAGCTATTTCCCTATGCAAAATCTGGAAAAAATCACGCCCAGCAAATCGTCGGAGGTAAATTCGCCGGTAATTTCGCTCAAAGCGTTCTGCCCCAGGCGCAACTCTTCGGCAAGCAAATCCAGTGACTGTGCACGTGCGGCGAGATGTCCGGATGCATATTGGAGGTGCATTTCCACTTTACGCAGAGCCTCGATATGCCTGGCACGTGCGATAAACACGCCCCCAGCCGTAGCTTGCCAGCCCGCAGCCTGCAGCAAGGCCTGGCGCAGGGCATCCAGTCCCCTACCCGTCTTTGCAGACAGCACCAGACCACCTTGCGGGGGCGCGGTTGCCACATCCGCCTTGTTCCAGACATCAATGACAGGAACTTTGGCGGGGGCCTTCTGGGTGATTTCTCTCGCTATATCAGCGTCGGCTGCTATATATTTGGTAACACTTAATCGGGTCAAGTCGTGCAGAAACAACACCGCATCGGCTTCACCAATAGCCTCCCAGGCGCGGGCAATGCCGATTTTTTCCACCGCATCCTCACTCTCGCGCAAGCCGGCGGTATCGATGACATGGACAGGGACGCCTTCTATCTGAATAGTCTGCTGCACCTTGTCCCGTGTCGTGCCTGGCACCGGCGTGACGATGGCCAGTTCCGCACCCGCCAGCGCATTGAGGAGCGATGACTTGCCTGCGTTGGGCTGCCCGGCAATCACCACGGTGATGCCCTCGCGCAACAAGGCACCTTGCGAAGCTTTCTGCAGTACCCCTGCCAGGGACGCCTGCAGCCGGTCCAGCTGCCCCTGCGCATCGGCCTTCTGCAGAAAATCGATTTCCTCCTCCGGAAAATCCAGGGTCGCCTCGACCAGCATGCGTAGCTGGATCAGTGCATCCCGCAGTGCATGGATCTCTCTGGAAAACACGCCGGAAAGGGATTGGGTGGCACTGCGTGCAGCAGCTTCGGTACTGGCATCGATCAGATCGGCGATGGCTTCGGCCTGCGCCAGATCGATTTTGTCGTTGAGAAATGCGCGCTCGCTGAACTCCCCCGCCTGCGCAATGCGCAATCCGGGGAGATACGTAGCGCCTGTGACGACATTAACTTCCGCCGCCGCCGCCAGGCAACGCGCCAGCAGCAACTGAAGAACCACCGGGCCACCATGGGCCTGCAGTTCGAGCACGTCTTCGCCGGTGAATGAGTGGGGTGCGTTGAAGAACAACGCCAACCCGTGGTCAATGGGCACGCCCTGCGCATCACAAAATGGAAGGTAGGTTGCCTCGCGCGGAACCAGTGTGCGCCGCAGTAGATGCAGAACAAACGGACCAAGCGCCTTGCCACTGATGCGGACAATCCCCACCGAGCCACGCCCCGGTGCGGTAGCGATAGCTGCAATCGGATCGTGGTGGCGCGCGAGCATAAAGAACGAGGCGCATGGCGCCTCGGTAGGTTACTTGAACTTCGGCAGATTGAACTGCGGTGGCACACCCATGCGGGTGTTGATGATCCACTGCTGTGCAATCGACAGGATGTTGTTGGTAATCCAGTACAGCACCAAACCGGCGGGGAAGAAGAAGAACATCACACTGAAGGCCAGCGGCATGAACCACATCATCTTGGCCTGCATCGGATCTGGAGGAGCAGGGTTCAACGCAGTCTGCAGCAGCGTGGTCAATGTCATGAACAGCGGCAGGATGTAGTACGGATCGGGCGAAGACAGATCGTGAATCCACATCGCCCAGGGCGCATTGCGCATCTCCACGCTGGACAACAGCACCCAGTACAGCGCAATGAACACCGGAATCTGGACCATGATGGGGAAGCAGCCGCCCATCGGGTTGACCTTCTCCTCACGGTAGATGCGCATCATCTCCTGCTGCATCTGCTGCGGGTTGTCCTTGAGACGCTCGCGCATTTCCATGATCTTGGGATTCACAGCCTTCATCTTGGCCATGCTGGCGTAAGCCTTGGCGTTGAGCCAGTAGAACGCAATTTTGAGCAGCAGCACCAGCGCCACGATCGACCAGCCCCAGTTCTGAATGAAGCTGTGCAATTTATCCAGCAGCCAGTACAGGGGCTTGGCCAGAATCGTCAGCCAGCCATAGTCCTTGACCAGCTCCAGACCGGGAGCCAGCGACTCGAGCATCTTCTCTTCCTGCGGGCCTGCGAAGAACTTGGCATCCACCACCTTGGTGGCGCCTGGAGCAATGGCTTCAAGCGGTGCAATCATGGTGGTACGGTAGCAGCAATCCGGCACCGAAGCGCCAATGTCGACAGCGTCCAACGACAGGTTGCGCTGTATGCCATCGGGCAGAATCCAGGCACTTGCAAAGTAGTGCTGCACCATGGCGATGTAGCCATTGCTGGCCTGCTTCTCCACATCCACATTCTTTTTCTTGATGTCGGAAAACTCTGCCTTCTGGTACTTTTTGGCTTCGGTGTACACCGCAGGACCGGTGAACGTGGAGTAGAAGGACGACTCGCCCGCAGGCTTGTTTCCGTCACGCACCAGCTGCAGGTACAGCTGCGGCGCAATGGCTGCGGTCGACGTATTGGTCAACTCGTGCTTGACGGTCGCGTCATAGGCGCCGCGGCGCAGGGTGTAGGTTTTGACCAGCTTGATGCCACCCACGTCCGGTGATGTGAACTTGACCACCAGCTCGTTCGCACCTTCCTTGAGGACACGCTCACCCGTAACCGCCATAGGCGTCTTGTGTGTCGGGAACGCGCCACCGGCTGCGCCGGCAATCACACCGGTCTGCGCCATGTACACGCGATCCTTGCTGTCATCGAGCAGCACAAAGTTGCGGGTCTTGTCCGCCATGTCGGAGTACTTGAGAAACTCGGTACGCACCAGCGAACCACCCTCGGTATCGAAGGTCAGCTTAAGCACATCGGTGGTGACTTCAAAGCGCTCTTTGGGTGCTGTAGGTGCCACGGGAGCCACAGGTGCCATGGCTGTGCCAGCCTGTGCCACAGCAGCAGGTACACCGGCATCACTTGCGGCAGGCAGGGGGCCAGACGCGCCAACGGCGGCGGGAGCAACCTGCTGGGCTGGGCTGGGGAAGAAAGTCGCTTTCTTCCCGTTGTGGACCTGCCACTGGTCCCACAACAACACCATGGAAAAGCCAAAGATCACCCACAGGATGGTGCGGCGAATATCGTTCATGAGGGTTTCTTTTCGGTGGGGGTTGAGATCAGCCGGCTAAACAACCGGGGTTTTTCCGCGGGGACGGGGTCACTACCCCCTTCGCACCAGGGGTGGCAACGGGCCAAGCGGGTGATAGTGAGATAGCTGCCTGCTGCCGCACCATGGTTCTGGAGCGCCTGCAGGGAATACTGAGAGCACGTAGGCTCAAACCTGCACGACGAGCCCAGCCAGGGGCTCAGGAACATGCGGTAGCCTTTCACCAGACCGATGAGTAATGCCTGCATCATGACGATGCTCCACGCCCAGCGACTGCAGAGAACAGCGCATGAAGTTCGGCGCGCACAGCTGCCTTGAGCACATCGGAAGTGGCGCTGATGAATTGGGCCCGATCAAACGCAGAACGCAGTCGCACCAGATGCGCGACCGGCTGCATGGCGGACTCGAATTCGGCGCTCACGGTATAGATCTGGCGTTTGATGGTGTTACGGGTCACGGCACGCTTGGCCCAACGCTTGGGAACCATGGCACCCAATCCAACACCAGCATCGGGAAACAGGGCTTCTGCCTCCATCTGCAGCGCGGCACCTTCACGGGCCACAGCGGCATGCAATACAAAGTGGGGGGTGCGCGCCAGCGTCCTGCCAGCCAGAACTGCCTGGAACTGTGGGCGGGTCTTAAGCCGATACAAATTGGTCAACCCGCGCACAGCATCCCTGGGACAACCCAGAGACTGGAATTAGACAGCCAGACGCTTGCGGCCCTTGGCGCGGCGGGCATTGATGACAGCGCGGCCACCGCGTGTCTTCATGCGCACCAGGAAGCCGTGGGTACGGGCGCGACGGATTTTGGAAGGTTGGTAAGTACGTTTCATATCGAATCTCTTGGAGTCACTATTGGAGTCAAGTTACCCCGAAGACGATCAGGGAAACCCAAGATTATCGCAAATTTATCGAATGCCGGCAACACCTTACGCAAGAAAAGGCGTGTAACGCACTAACTCGGGTAATTACCACCCTGTCTGTGGATAAGGTTTTGATAAATTACAATGCGACGCGCTGCACACCATAACTATCCACAGAAGACAACAAGAAGAATGACCGAGGGACACCCATCCAGACAAGCCGAGTCACCCGCACTCGATATTGGCCAAAGCCTGTGGCAAAGCTGTATCGATCAGCTGGCGCAAGAGTTACCCGAACAGCAGTTCAACACCTGGATCAAACCGCTCAATGCGCAGGTTCAGGAAGACTTTTCCAGGGTCACCATCTATGTGGCCAACCGCTTCAAGCTCGACTGGGTACGCGCCCAGTACAGCACCCGGATTGCCTCGATGCTGGAGAAGCTGTATGGGCAGCCGGTTCAGGTTGAGTTAGCGATCACTCCGCGTGAAACCATTGTCAGAACTAACGCAGTGGCACAAAAATCAGATCCGGCAGCAGTGGAAGAAGTCGCTGAGATTGGTGAAGACCGCAACTTGGGTGGACCCAAGAACCGCCTCAACAGCATGCTCACATTCGAGACGCTGGTGGAAGGAACTGCCAACCGGATGGCCCGCGCAGCCGCCATGCATGTGGCCACCATGCCGGGGCATCTTTACAACCCCTTGTTCATCTATGGCGGCGTCGGTCTGGGCAAGACCCACCTGATGCACGCTGTGGGTAACCGCCTGCTGGCGGACAAGCCCAACAGCAAAGTTCTCTACATCCATGCAGAACAGTTTGTTTCGGATGTGGTTAAAGCGTACCAGCGCAAAACCTTCGATGAATTCAAGGAGCGCTACCACTCGCTGGATTTGCTCCTGATTGACGATGTGCAGTTCTTTGCCAACAAAGACCGCACCCAGGAAGAGTTCTTTAACGCCTTTGAGGCGCTACTGGCCAAAAAGTCGCACATCGTGATGACCAGCGACACTTACCCCAAGGGCCTGACCGACATCCACGAACGTCTGGTGTCGCGTTTTGATTCGGGCCTGACCGTAGCCATTGAACCGCCCGAGCTGGAAATGCGGGTGGCGATCCTGATCAACAAGGCGCGCGCCGAAGGCTCGGAAATGCCGGAAGAAGTGGCATTTTTCGTCGCCAAGAACGTACGCTCCAACGTGCGCGAGCTTGAAGGCGCGCTGCGCAAGATCCTGGCCTATTCGCGCTTCAACCAGAAAGAAATCTCGATTGCGCTGGCGCGTGAAGCCCTGCGCGACCTGCTGTCCATCCAGAACCGCCAGATTTCTGTGGAAAACATCCAGAAAACCGTGGCCGACTATTACAAGATCAAGGTCGCGGACATGTATTCCAAGAAACGCCCAGCCAGCATTGCCAGGCCGCGCCAGATCGCCATGTACCTGGCGAAAGAACTGACACAGAAAAGCCTTCCGGAAATCGGAGAATTGTTCGGCGGACGGGACCACACCACCGTACTGCACGCCGTGCGAAAGATCGGCGGTGAGCGCCAGCAAATGACCGAGTTGAACCAGCAACTCCATGTGCTGGAGCAAACCCTCAAGGGATGATTGCAAAAACAAGCCGGAAACCGCCAGAAATGCCCCATAAAACTGGGAAAATGGCGAATTTGGTCAAAACTGCATTGGCAAGCGCTTACTAAGCGCACTAGACACCGTATTAATAGAGGTTGACATGATCGTATTGAAGGCAACGCAAGACAAAGTGCTCTCGGTTCTGCAGTCCGTTGCAGGCATTGTGGAGCGCCGCCACACGCTGCCGATTCTGGCCAACGTGCTGTTGCGCAAGACCGGCACCTCTATCCAGCTCACCACCAGCGACCTGGAAATCCAGATCCGCACCACCGCCGATCTGGGTGGCGACACCGGCAACTTCACCACCACCATTGGCGCGCGCAAGCTCATCGACATTCTGCGCACCATGCCTTCCGACCAGACCGTGTCCCTGGAATCCAGCCAGAACAAGATCATCCTCAAGGGCGGCAAGAGCAAGTTCACCCTGCAAACCCTGCAGGCCGAAGATTTCCCCCTGGTGCAGGAATCGGCCAACTTTGGCCCTGTGTTCAGCGTGCCGCAAAAGACCCTGAAGGATCTGCTGAGCCAGGTTTCTTTTGCCATGGCGGTGCATGACATCCGCTATTACCTCAACGGCATTCTGTTTGTTGCCGAAGGCAAACAGCTCAGCCTGGTGGCCACCGATGGTCACCGCCTGGCGTTTGCGTCGGCCACGCTGGATGTGGACGTACCCAAGCAGGAAGTCATCCTGCCACGCAAGACCGTGATCGAGTTGCAGCGTCTTTTGAGCGACGCCGAAGGCGCCATCGAGATGCAGTTTGCCAACAACCAGGCCAAGTTCACCTTTGACGGCATGGAGTTCGTGACCAAGCTGGTCGAGGGCAAGTTCCCCGACTACAACCGCGTCATCCCCAAGAACCATAAGAACAAGATCACCCTGGGTCGCACCGCACTGCTGGCCACCTTGCAGCGCACCGCCATCCTGACCAGCGACAAGTTCAAGGGCGTGCGCCTGAACATCGACCCCGGCAGCCTGCGGGTGGCGTCCAACAACGCCGAGCAGGAAGAAGCCGTGGACGAACTCGACATCGACTACGGCGGTGACAGCATCGAGATTGGCTTCAACGTCACTTACCTGATCGATGCGCTCACCAACATGGGCCAGGACATGGTCAGTGTGGAGCTTTCCGACGGCAACAGCTCGGCGCTGTTCACCATTCCCGAGAACGCCACGTTCAAGTACGTGGTCATGCCGATGAGAATTTAACGCTACAAAAACAGCAGCGCCCTACGACGCAAACCCCCGGCCTCCCGGGGGTTTGGTCATTCAAGAGTTTGAGATTTAGTGAAGAGAAGTGAGCCATGACTGAAGAAAACAAGCCTGTGCCAGGTACCCAAAACGCCGATGACGCCGTGCACACGGGCGAGGGCGGTGCGGGCAGTTCCAACTTCCAGCCCACCATCGACACCAACCAGGTCGGCGCGACCGAAGCCTACGGCGAAGGCTCCATCCAGATCCTGGAAGGCCTGGAAGCCGTGCGCAAGCGCCCCGGCATGTACATCGGCGACACGTCCGACGGCACCGGCCTGCACCACCTGGTGTTCGAGGTGGTGGACAACTCCATCGACGAATCCCTGGCCGGCCACTGCGACGACATTCTGGTCACCATCCACTCCGACAACTCCATCAGTGTGGTCGACAACGGCCGCGGCATTCCTACCGGCGTGAAGATGGACGACAAGCACGAGCCCAAGCGCTCGGCCGCCGAAATCGCGCTGACAGAACTGCACGCCGGCGGCAAGTTCAACCAGAACAGCTACAAGGTCTCCGGCGGCCTGCACGGCGTGGGCGTGTCCTGCGTGAACGCGCTGTCCAAAATGCTGCGTTTGACCATCCGTCGCGATGGCAAGGTCCACATGATGGAGTTCAGCAAGGGCTTTGTGCAGAACCGCATTGTCGAGACGCAAAACGGCGTCGAAGTCTCCCCCATGAAAGTGGTGGGCGAAACCGAAAAGCGCGGCACCGAAGTGCACTTCCTGCCCGATACGGAAATCTTCAAGGAAAACAACGATTTCCACTACGAGATCCTGTCCAAGCGCCTGCGCGAACTGAGCTTCCTGAACAACGGCGTGCGCATCCGCCTGAAGGACGAGCGCAGCGGCAAGGAAGACGACTTTGCCGGCGCCGGTGGCGTGCAGGGCTTCGTGAACTTCATCAACAAGGGCAAGACGGTGTTGCACCCCAACATCTTCCACGCCATGGGCGACCGCCAGAGCGACCAGGGCACCAACATCGGTGTCGAAGTGGCCATGCAATGGAACAGCGGCTTCAACGAGCAGGTGCTGTGCTTCACCAACAACATTCCCCAGCGCGACGGCGGCACCCACCTGACCGGCCTGCGCGCCGCGATGACCCGCGTCATCAGCAAATACATCGAGCAGAACGAAATGGCCAAGAAGGCCAAGGTCGAAGTCACCGGTGACGACATGCGCGAAGGTCTGTGCTGCGTGCTGTCGGTCAAGGTACCCGAACCCAAGTTCAGCAGCCAGACCAAGGACAAGCTGGTGTCCAGCGAAGTGCGTGGCCCGGTGGAAGACATCGTGGGCAAACTGCTGGCCGACTACCTGGAAGAGCGCCCCAACGATGCCAAGATCATCGTCGGCAAAATCATTGAAGCCGCCCGGGCACGCGAAGCCGCCCGCAAGGCCCGCGACATGACGCGCCGCAAGGGCGTGCTCGACGGTATGGGCCTGCCCGGCAAACTGGCCGACTGCCAGGAAAAAGACCCGGCCATGTGCGAGATCTACATCGTCGAGGGTGACTCCGCCGGTGGCTCTGCCAAGCAGGGCCGCGACCGCAAGTTCCAGGCGATCCTGCCGCTGCGCGGCAAGATTCTGAACGTGGAAAAAGCCCGCTACGAAAAGCTGCTGACCAGCAACGAAATCCTGACGCTGATCACCGCGCTGGGTACCGGCATCGGCAAGGCCGGCGGCACCACGGGCAATGACGACTTCAACGTGGCCAAGCTGCGTTACCACCGCATCATCATCATGACCGATGCCGACGTCGACGGCGCCCACATCCGCACCCTGCTGCTGACCTTCTTCTACCGCCAGATGCCCGAGCTGGTGGAGCGCGGCCACATCTACATTGCCCAGCCCCCGCTGTACAAGGTCAAGGCCGGCAAGGAAGAGCTGTACCTGCAAGGCTCCAGCGACCTCGACAGCTTCCTGCTGCGCATTGCGCTGGTCAACGCCTCGGTGTTCACTGGCGGCCCCAATGGCACCACGATTGCTGGCGACACCCTGGCCGAACTGGCGCGCAAACACCAGGTGGCACAGGCCGTGATTGCACGCCTGCAAAACTTCATGGATGCCGAAGCCCTGCGCAGCGTGGCCGATGGCGTGGTGCTGAATCTGGACACCGTGGCCGAGGCGGAAGCTTCCGCTGCCGCGCTGCAGGCCCGCCTGCCCGACGCCGAAGTGGCTGGTGAGTTTGATGTGCGCACCGACAAGCCCATCTTGCGTATCAGCCGCCGCCACCACGGCAACGTCAAGAGCAGCGTGCTCACGCAGGACTTTGTACACGGCGCCGACTACGCCGCCCTGGCCGAAGCCGCCAACACCTTCCGCGGATTGTTGAGCGAAGGCGCACGCGTCATGCGCGGCGAAGGCGAGCGCCAGAAGGAAGAAAAAGTATCCGACTTCCGCGAAGCCATGGCGTGGCTCATCGGCCAGGCCGAGCACGCCACCAGCCGCCAGCGCTACAAAGGTCTGGGCGAAATGAACCCCAGCCAGCTGTGGGAAACCACCATGGACCCCACCGTGCGCCGCCTGCTCAAGGTGCAGATCGACGACGCCATCGAAGCCGACCGCGTGTTCACCATGCTCATGGGCGACGAAGTGGAACCACGCCGCGAGTTCATTGAGACCAATGCCCTGCGGGCGGGGAATATTGACGTTTGAGTTTTCGGGGCGCAGTGGTGAAACCCTCTTGCCCGTTTTGCACGCTGCCCCCTGAACGAATCGTTACTGCAAATGAATCGGGCTGGGTTGTTCGGGATGGATATCCCGTTTCCAATGGGCATACGCTCGTCATCCCCCGACGCCATATCGGCTCCTTCTTTGAGTTGGCTGCTGCCGAGCGCCAACAACTGCTGGAGTTGTTGGACCTGGCACGCGCCGAGCTGGATGCGGAACTGAGTCCGCAGGGGTACAACATCGGCATCAACGACGGCCCCGCAGCGGGGCAAACGGTGCCACACCTGCACATCCACCTCATTCCGCGCTATACCGGCGACATGGCTGACCCGCGCGGAGGCGTGCGTTGGGTGATTCCGGACAAGGCAAAGTACTGGACATGAATGACCACACAAAAAGTCGAGCAGCTGAAGCAACTTTTTGAGGGCATTCGCCGCGCCCAATCAGACGGGCGCTTTTCGCCTCACAAACCATTGCTGTTACTGCTCGCATTGGCTCGCGCCCAACAAGGTGCACAACGTCTGACTCGTCTGGAAGATATCGACCCCCAACTGCAGCAGCTGTTGAGGGAGTTTGGCCCCACGAATGCCGCCAAAAGCCGCCACTATCCTTTTTGGCACTTGCAGACAGATGGCAAAGGGCAACTCTGGGAGGTGGTCGGTCCCGCTTCGTTGCTGCAGCGAAACCCCGGTGCAACACCGAACCTGAGCGAGCTAAAGCAAGACAGCGTCTTTGCTGGCTTTTCTGAAAGCGTGGACAAAAGCCTCAAACAGGAGCCGGCCTTGATTCCGGAGTTGGGGCACTTGTTGCTGCAAAGCTATTTTCCGGAAACCATGCATGCAGACATCGCCGAAGCTGTCGGTCTGGATCTCGCAGTGACAAATCATCGTGTTGAAGACGCATCGGAAAGCTATGAATCCGTAATCCGGAAAAAGCGCACCAGGGCGTTCCGCGACATGGTTCTTCGAGCCTACGAATATCGCTGCTGTGTCTGCGGCTTTGATTTGCGCATTGGGCACATTCCTGCAGGACTGGAAGCGGCGCACATTCAATGGCACACCGCCGGTGGGCCCGATATCGGCCCCAATGGTCTGTCGCTGTGTGCTCTGCATCACAAGTTGTTTGATCTTGGAGCATTCACTCTGACGCCGGATTCACAGAAGATCGTTTTCAGTGAACACGCGGTCTCAGGAACACGCGGACTGACGGGCGAGCTCCAGCATCACGGGAAAAGTGCGCTTGAGCCCACATCCGCTGAAGCCAAGCCAGGCGCCCACTTTCTTGAATGGAATTGGAGTCACGTGTTCAAAAGAGAGGCTCGCACTTTGGTACGGATTTGAGCGCCAAACGATGAATGGAGTTGGATAACAGAACATTACCGGCTGCTCAACAGCCGGCAACATTCAATCCAAGAACTGCTCATGTGCGGGCAATATTGACGTTTGACGAGTCAAATCGGGCTCTAGCCCCCGTGTAATATGCGCAGGCAGCTATATTTTTGATAGCTTGCTGTCCAAATGTATTACCTCGAACCAGAGTTTTTTATCCGTTAGAGGCGCATTCGGTCACGCGCGTGAGGAACTGTGCGCAAAGCCTGGGTATTGAACTTCGACATTGCTGGGCAGTTTTTTCATGCAGGCCTCAAACAGCTGGCTCTGGAGCCAGTGGTCCAGCCACGCCTTGACGTGCCCAAAAGGTAATGCGCCAAACCAGACGGGGTCCACAGCAGCGAACTGTCTGACAAATGGAAAGATTCCGAAGTCCGTAGCGCATGGCTGCACGCCTCCCAAGAACCCTCCTCCGGCTAGGCGTAGCTCAAGCGGCTCCAACAGTGCAGCCACTGCTTCGTCACGATGGAAAACTCGCCTGTCAGCTGCGACGTCGTGACCATGTTCTGCCGTGTACCGTTCCGGATACTTGTAGCGGTCCAGGTGGAGTTTGAAATTCCCGTCATTGCAGCGCAGCAGGTGCAGGTTTTCCAGGGTCTGAGCCCTGCTCCACCACCCTTGGGTTTCGGCACTCAGGCCATCCTGGGTCAGAGCCCATTCAACGATGTCCCAGCTTTGCTCCAGCACACGACCATCGGGCAGCACGAGGACCGGCACGGTCCCCTTGGGTGAAGCTGCCACCATGGCGGCAGGCTTGTCACGCAGGACAATTTCGTATGCGCCAAACGGGATACACGCCACCAACAGTGCCATGCGAGCTCTCATCGCATAAGGGCAACGACGGTACGTATATAGCAAAGGGCATTGCGGCTCCATGGCAGCGGTCAGTTGGCTTCAGAGGAACCTATATTGTTGCAGGCTAGCGGCTTAGTCTGTGACATGGCCCCGTCGGACAAATGGATGCGATTAAAGCGGCCATGAAATAACTCCAGTTCACGTCGCTTGTTCTTTTTACTGCTCATATCTCACTCTTTCTATGTCCCGAAACGCGAACCGGCTCCCAGCCTGGAAATGAAGTCACGCGCCACGTGCGCAACAACTATGGCAGCTTGGTAGGCAAATTGCACGAACTCTGTCGCCAGCCAAAATTTCGCATGACGCCTGATTCGCTAAGTTGTTAATTTATATAGAGGTGACAGATTAGTTACTCTGGCGCCTTACGTCGGGCTCTAGCCCCTGTGTAAATTGCACGAACAGCTGTTTTATTTATAGAAAAAAGACCCGCAATGCGGGTCTTTTTTGCTACTTCTCACATAAAGCCAAAGCGCTGAGCATGTTTCGTTAAAAACACAGGACTCGGACCAAATCGCTCAGGGAGGTGTATGCCTTGTTTGTCAAAGCGCATCAGGCTCTCCTTAATGAAGTCGTCACCGCTGGCGATCTTTAGCTTTGGTGAAACCCGCACAGTGAAGTCTGGCAAGACGGTTATGAGCCCTTGGTCATAGGCCCGGTCATGCAAGGCCGATAGGCACAATCCGTTTTGTGGATTAAGTCGATTCTGCGTGTCCTCCGCCCAGGGCACGATATGACTGGCAATGACCAGTTTTTCATGTCGCAATCCACTGATGCAGCAGGTTGCGTTGTAACTGGCGAGTACCGCTTTTCGAAAACGGGCTTGGTTAACACGTACTTGCACGATGGCACTGCGCGAGCGACCTTCCTCAACTACGGGCGAATCCGTTTCCAGAAGCTCTGCATCGGCGACCTCGCCATGCCCGTTGGCAAGTTTCTCGTATTCGGCAGCCGCTTCAAGCGCCACTGCATCCCAATGGGTCTGGAGTTCTTCCCAAAGCCTACGGTCCAATGCCGAAGCATTGGCCATTCCGGCGCGACCACTCGCAACAATCATTGGATCAAGACTTGCCAAATTCACCAACTTGAGAGCGATTGAGCCAGGAGTTCTCCCAAGCCATTGGGCCAACTGTTTGATTTTTGGGTTACGTTGGTGGAGTTGCCCAAACGGCAACTGCAAGTAAATGTGAAGTGCCGCCAATGTCTGTGGACGGGTCCAGTTCACACGAGTGACTGTTTCAGTTGCCATAAAGACCCTTGCAATTTTTTGTGAGTATGCCTCTCACGTCCAAAGCAGCAAGCAGGTTACTGCCGCACTTCGGCAGAGCGTCGTTGGAGGCCTCGGACTCAAAAGTTGTTGGCATGATGGGCTGCTTAGATAAAAGGTCCATCCTAGAAAGACACGCACCAGTTGTAACCCAAGGCTTTGCCTGTGTTTACAGCGATGGCTACCCTGTTAGAAAATGAGTCAAATCGCCATCTAGCCCTCGTGGAACATACACGAACAGCTATTTTATTTATAGCACTATGCCAGCCAAAGCACTTCCCACCATCAACCCCACCCGCTGCACGGGTTGCGGGCGCTGCGTGGCAGCCTGTGGCCCGCATGTGTTGAGTCTGCATCCCCATGACTGGGTCAAGACTGCAGCGCTGGATGATGCGTCGGGTTGCACCGGTTGCGCGCAGTGCATGGTGGTGTGTCCCTTTGGTGCAGTGCGCATGGTGCGCGCCGTGGATAAGATGAACTCCATTCCAACTTCCTGACCCACCCCATGCTCCTACGTCGCAAGATCCTGTTAGGTGGTAGCGCCGCTGTGCTGGCGGGTGCCGGTGTGGGTGCCTATTTCGTCAAGCATCCCCGGCCGGCGCCCATTGGTTTTGAGGTCACCCCCGACGAACTGGCCCAGGCCCGTGCCCTGCTGGCGCGCCATATCTCGGTCGATGCCCATGCCCACCCGGGGCGTACCTTTGTCGATGGGGCCGAAAACCTGTCCGGTCTGGTCTGGGTGTATGCCAAGCTGGGCACCTTCGAGGCACGCACCCTTGCCGACATGCGCTCGGGCGGGCTCACTGCCGCGTCCTTTGCCGCTGTATCGGACTTCCAGGTACTGGGCACCGAGGGCGAGGGCCTGACCGCACGGCGCGACTTTGCACCGGGCGAAGCCTGGGCCAGCTACAAGCGCCAGATCCACAACCTGCAGGCACTGGCAACGCGGGGACTGGTGCACCCGGTCAAGACGCTGGCCGACTTTGCTGCTGCCAAAGCAGCCGGCAAACCGGGCGCGCTGCTCACCGTGGAAGGCGGCGATTTTCTGGAGGGAAAGCCCGAACGGGTGGCCGAGGCCTATGCCGACGGCGTGCGCTCCATCACGCTCATGCACTACCGCAACAACGAGCTGGGCGACATCATCACCGGCAAGCCGGTGCGGGGCAAACTCAGCGCAGCAGGCATCGAAGTGGTCCGCGCGATGAACGCCGCCGGCATGCTGATCGACGTGGCCCATGCCTCGGAGGCCACGGCGCTTAGCACGATTGCTGCATCGTCCAAGCCGGTGATGGCCTCGCACATCCATATCCACACCGAGAAGCTGAGCCACGCACGCTTCATCACCAAGTATCTGGCCAAGGCCGTGGCGCAGTCGGGTGGCGGCGTGCTCGGTGCGTGGCCTACGGGCATAGGCATTACCGACCTGCATGGTTTTGTGGACCGCACGTTTGAGCTGGTGGACCATGTCGGCATCGACCACGTCTGCCTGGGCACCGACATGGACGCCAACTACAAGCCCAAGTTCGACACCTACGCCAACCTGCCCATCTATGTGGCTGGCCTGCTGCAGCGCGGCATGCACGAGGCCGAAGTGGCGAAACTCATTGGCGGCAACTTTCTGCGGGTGTTTGCGGCGGTGCAGGGAGCGCCAACTGTGTCCTAGCGGACTCAACGGATGATTTTGAGTCAAATTGGCCTCTGTCCCCCGTCGGTATTGCGCAGCAAGCTATCAAAGTGATAGCAATTTCAATGCAACAGGTCCGAAGGATCTTCATCCGCAGCGTGGGGCTGTGATGTCAGCGCGCTGCCCGCTGCAGCGCCCATGATGCAGCCGATAGCCACCCACTGCTGGATGGCCAGGTGCTCGCCCAGAATCCACATTCCCAACAACGCGGCCACTGCCGGCTCGGTGCTGGTCATGATGCCAAACGCACTGTGCGAAAGGCGCTTCATGGCGACCATCTCCAGCGAGATGGGTATTGCACTGGAAACAGCCGCCACACCCAGTCCGTAGAGCAGAACCTGCGGATCCCACAATGCCGCACCCGCATGCCATGCACCGATCGGAAATACCGTCAGGGCAGCGACGGTCAGCCCCAGGGCGACGGAGTGTCCGGCATGCAACTGCCCCAACCTTTTCCCGAACACGATGTAGGCACCCCAGCACACTGCAGCGCCCAGGGCATAGGCAACGCCCTCCGGATCCAGCGGTACCCCGGCGGACAGGCCCAGGGGCAACAGCATGGCCAAGCCTGCCATCGCCAGGGCCAGCCAGATCCACTCAGTCCGCCTGCGGGAACCCCAGATGGCCACGGAAAGCGGCCCCACGAATTCGATGGCCACGGCGATACCAAACGGGATGGTGCGCAGGGACATATAGAACAGCAGGTTCATCAGCCCCAGACTCATGCCAAAGAGAAGTACCGATCGCCGGTCGGCCACCGGAAGGGACCAGCGCCAGGGCCGCCACAGGGCCAGCAGCAGAAGCGCCGAGAAACCGACCCGCAGCGTGATCGTCCCCTGGGCACCAATGATGGGAAACAGATGTTTGGCAAACGAAGTGCCAATACCCAGCGCGGTCACCGAGCCCAGCACGGCCAGCAGCGGAATGGCATGCGCAAGTCTGGACAAGCTTATCCCCGGACCGCTACCCGCGCCCGCACCACCGCCACCACACTGTCGGCAAAGGTATCCACATTGACGCCCGCCGCGCTGTACTTCCAGCGCTTGAGGTGCCAGTCCTGCACCATGGCCAGTGCGTGGGAGGCCAGTAGCTGGCTCTCGCTGCTGCTCAGGCTGCCCTGCGCGGCCAGGGTGTCGGCAATGTGCTTCTCGATCCCCAGCTCGGACGCCATGGATTCGCGCCGCTGCTCCGGCGGCAGCGTGCGCGTCTCCAGGTACATGAAGAAGAACCAGGGCTGCAGCATTTCCGACAGGCACAGGTGGCCCCGCAGCACCGCTTCCACCCGGTCCAGCGGGTCCGGGATGGCGCTGAACCATTCGGCCAGCATCTCGCACAGGTAGCGGATCACATCCTCGATCATGGCCGAGAGCAGTTCCTTGCTGGAGATGTAGCTGTACAGCCCGCCCATGGACATGCCGGTTTCGCGGCACAGGTCGCGCAGCGTCATGGCCTGAAAGCCGCTGTCATTGGCCAGCCGGAAGGTGGCAGCAAAGATGCGCTGCAGGTTGTCCAGCGCCGTGTCCCGCCGCTTGACGCTGATGCGATGGGCATTGCGGTCAAAGATCACCCCCCACAGGCTGGTTTCGTCCAGCGGCGTCGCCCGGCGGAAGTCAGCAAAGCTGAATTTCGCTGGCAAATCAAGGGCTTGCGCAGTGGTGGGCATGACGTAGTGAGACCGAATTCCGTACGCTGATTGACAGCCGATGACCGGCATCGTACCATCCGAAAAAATAACGAGCGAGCGCTCGTTTTCTAAACATACAGCTCCGTTGGGTATTTGAATGCAATCTACCGCCATGCAGGCAACAGCCTACCGTTTCACCCCCACGGCGTGGAACACGCTCGTCGGCCAGGAAGAAGACGCACTGCTCACCACCGAGGAGCGGCGCAACATCAATGCGGGCGCCTGGTTTTCCTCCCTGTCGCCCACGCTGCGCCACGACATCCTGCGCAGCACGCGGGTCAAGCGCTACGCGCATGGCGAGTTGATCGCTGCGCGGGACGTCAGCGCCCCGGTCTGGCTGGCCTGCGCCCAGGGCGTGCTGCGCGTGGGCTACACCACGGCCACCGGCAAGGCCTACACCCTCGAATACGTGGAACCTGGCCAATGGCTGGGCGAATTCCTGCTGATGGGCGACGCGCCGCATACGCACGACATCTATGCCCACGGCGCCACGACCACGCTGCAGATCCAGCGCAGTGCCTTCATGGAGATCTTCGCCACGCATGTGGAATTCCGCGAAGCCCTGCTCAAGCGCCAGCGTGAAGATACCCGCCTGCTGTATGAAAAGGTGGACGACCTCAAGACCCTGGGGCTGGGTGCCCGGCTGACCAAGACGCTGCTGGAGCTGGCGCAGACCTACGGCGTCACCGTGGCCGGACGTGTGCACATCACGCTGCGGCTGGTGCAGAAGGATCTGGCGCAATTGCTGGGTGCATCGCGCCAGCAGGTCAACCAGCAGCTCAAGCGCCTGGAAGAGGGCAACGTGATCCGCATCAGCGTGGGTGGCGTGGTCATTCAGGACATGGATGCGCTCCGACGCCATGTCCAGCGGGCGCAACTGGCCTACGAGGACTGAAATCCTGGCAGGGATAATCGGGGCATGAACAGCACCTTACCTGCCTGCCCGCAATGCGGCCTGGAAAACACCTACCCCGACGCCACCAACTACATCTGCCCCGACTGCGGGTTTGAATGGCCCATGGAGGAAGCCACGGAGTCTGCAGACGCCGACGCTTCTGACGGCATCGTGCGCGATTCCAACGGCAACCCGCTGGCCGACGGTGACTCCGTCATCCTGATCAAAGACCTGAAAGTCAAAGGCTCCTCCACCGTGCTCAAGAAGGGCACCAAGGTCAAGAGCATCCGTCTGCCCCAGGGCGCTGGCGACCACGAGGTGGACTGCAAGATGGACGCTGGCAGCTTCATGCTCAAGGCCTGTTTTCTTAAGAAGGCTTGATGGCAGGGCTGGCTACTTTGTCATTCTGTGTGCATTTCGATCCCGCAGGATTTCATGGCAGCAACCGTGGTGGCAAGTGCAGCGGGTGAATCGACCCCCAGTTTTTCAAATGCCTTGGCCCGGTGCATTTCCACGGTGCGTTCAACAATCTCCAGCTTGGTTGCAACGGTCTTGTTCAAATCGCCCGCGGCAACCAGCAGCGCAACCTTACGCTGCTGCGCACTGAGACTGTCCCACATATACCGGAGGAAATCGCAGCGCTTGGCCTCTGCAGTCCATTGCTCCTCCAGCGCCACGGCCCGGTGAAGAAGCGGCAGAAGCGTGTCATTCGTGTAGGGCTTTTCTACAAAGCTGAGTGCTCCTTTGTTAACCGCGCTGACCGCCCTGGCAATCGTGCCCCTGCCGCTCAGGAACACGACGGGGTTGCGCTTCGAGTAGCCCATTTCAATAAGCTGGTCATGCACCACATCACCATCCATGGGCGGCATGTCCAGATCCAGGACAAAAATGGCACGCAATGGCTTGGGTTCAACTTCAATGCACTCAAGCAATTCCTTTCCACTGGCAAAAGCGCGCACGTCAAAGCCGGAATGGCGCAACAGGAATGACAGACCACCACGGACATCCTCATCGTCATCACACAGATAGATGGTTGCTTGCTCTGTCATTGGAATTCTTACTCTTGAATGGCTTGGGAGACGGGAATCGTGAAACTGATTTCAGCCCCGCCGGTGGGCGCGTCCCCAGCGCTGAGCCTGCCGCCATGGGACTCCACGATGGCTCGGCATATGCCGAGCCCCAAGCCCATACCGTTGGTTTTTGTAGAGTAGAAAGTGGAGCACAGCATGTCGATAGTTCGCCCCTGCAACCCGGGGCCATTGTCCCGTACGAGAACCTCTACAGTGGCGTTACGCGTAGACGCATCCTCACTCAAACGGGTGTCAATCCATATGGAGCGCACTCCGTTTTGTGCCTCCAGAGCGTCAGCCGCATTTCTCACCAGATTGGCAATGACCTGCTCGACGCCGATCCGGTCGACCGTGACCATGGGCAGATCCGGTGCAAGATTCAGATGCATCTGAATCCGGTTGCGTTCGATCTGACGTTTGCGCTGTTTCAGGGACTCTGCCACAAGCACATTCAAATTGCATGCCACGCGCAGAGACTCTGAACGGGAAGACTGGCGGCGTATCCAATTCACAATGTCTCCAGCCTTCTTCGCATTGCGATGCACCGCATCCACAGCACCCAATAAATCGCTTTCATCAGGCAGGCGTTTTTTCAGGGCAATTTCAAGTCCGGCGCTGTAGCTGGCAATGGAGGTCAGTGGCTGGTTGAGCTCATGGGCCAATTCCGATGCAATCAGCCCCATGTCGTTCAGCCGGGCGTGCTGTGCCATGGCTTCGACATGGTGGCGCTCCTTTTCTTCCAGGGCTTTGCGCTCGCTGATGTCCACGATAGACCCCATCCAGCCAATCCGCACACCGTGCGAATTGACCAACGGTGCTTCGAAGATCATGACATCCAGTATGTGACCGTCGCGGTGTCTCCACCGTGTCTCAAAACCTTCTGCCGGAGATTCACCTGCAAGGGTGTTCATGTTGCGTGCCATCATGCCGTCGACAGCCTCGGGCGGCCAAAATGGCAAGGGCGGAATGAGCCCGACCAACTCTTCACGCGAATAGCCCACCATCGTGCAGAGGGTTTTGTTCACATACAGGATTCGGCCGTCCGGGTCACGGGCCCTCAGCCCCACCAGTGCGGAATCTTCCATGGACTGACGCCACGCCGCTTCGGTCTGCGACGCCATCACGGCGCGTTTTACACGGACCATCTCCCTGCGTAGCAGTTGCGAAGCGGCACCACCCAGAAGCAGGAGACCTCCCAGCAATGCCATTGTTCGGGCGTTGGTTCTCCACGATGCATGCGCTTCAAACTGGGTCAGCCGCAAGGTAGTGTCCTTGAAGGAGGCCAACGGCTTTTCGTACCTGCTTCCGCGCGGCACTTTAATGGGGCTTTCAGTGGTTGCTATCACCTCTCCAAGCTCCGAAACAAAGTCCACCTGGTACCGCCGGTTCAACCAGGCCAGATCGGTGCTTTGCAGCAGATCGGTGATTTCGTATCGTGCGAGCAGCTGCCCAGCCGGCTTGCCATCGATCGAAGTCACTGGAACGACAAAATGCTCAGCCTGCCCGGTCGACTGGATCTTCAGACTGTCGGTTGAGGCAGTCTGTGCCAAGACTTCTCGATGGGCACGTGCAATGACCTGGTTGTCCGCGTCGATCCACACCAGACGATTCCACAGGCGGTCCATTCCCGCAGCGACCTCCGGCAACGATTGAAGCGCGACGTCCCCCACGGAAGGGGACCCAACAAGCTTGTGCGCTACTTCCCGCAACTTGGTGCGCTCGATGTCCTGGCGACCCATGAGCTGCATTTCGACACTCTGTATGTCTGCCATGAGGGTGTTCTGGTAGGCAGACTGCTCTTGGGCATCGTTGGCTTCTGCCCAATAGGCGATCATGGCAACAAAAAAGACAGCCAGCAGGAACGGTAGCAGCCAGAGCTGTCTGTTGATCCACGACGCGGGAGCAGTCGGCTGAAACGGCTGGGGAGCGGTGGATACGGTCATCGGCAAATTCTAGGGTCAAGTCTGCTGCAATATGCCTCCGGAACGGCCAAGGTGTGGGAACCCACATCTGTGGATCACCACACTTCCTGGGTCATTCACCGGCGCATAGACTTCAGTCATCCAGGGGAGAAGCAAATGACAGTACACCACCACTCAGGACACGAGATAAATGCCATCAGGCAATGTTCCGGATTGAAGGGCATCCTTAAGAAGTGTGTTGCGGTCGGCGCAGCTGCTGTTTCTGTCTTTTCAATGGGTATGCAACCGGCCCTCGCCCAGGCACCGATCGTCATTCAATTCAGCCATGTGGTAACGGCCGATACGGCCAAGGGCAAGGCGGCCCTGAAATTCAAGGAGCTGGCCGAGACCCGCACCGCCGGCAAGGTGCGTATCGAGGTTTATCCCAACAGCCAGCTTTATAAGGATCGCGAAGAGATGGACGCCTTGAAGCTCGGTGCAGTGCAGATGCTGGCACCTTCGTTGTCCAAGCTTGGCGGCGACTTCGAGGTCTTTGATCTTCCTTTTCTTTTCCAGGACCATGCGGCGTACCGAAAGGTGGTGGATGGCAACATGGGTGCCGATCTGCTGCGCTCGCTAGAACTGCGGGGCATCAAGGGCTTGGCTTATTGGGACAACGGGTTCAAGGTATTTACTGCCAACCGCCCCTTGCAATCGGTGCAGGATTTCAAAGGCCTGAGGATCCGGGTACAAGCGTCCAGAACACTGGTCCGGCAGATGAACCTGCTCGGCTCGGAGCCATCGGTCTCGCCTCTGATCAACGTCTTCGAGGCACTGCGCAACGGACGCCTGGACGGACAGGAGAACACGCCCGTCAACGTGGTCTCTCAGCGCCTCCATGAAGTTCAAAGCCACCTCACTGTCTCCAATCACGGATACCTGGCCTATGCCGTGATTGTGAACAAGACCTTCTGGGACAAGCTTCCACCAGCCATTCGCGACACACTGGAAGGCGCTCTGCGCGAGGCTACTGCGTATGCCAACAGTATTGCTGAAGCTGAGAATACCAAGGCACTGGAGCGCATCAAAGTGAGTGGCAAGCTCAGCGTCTACACCCCGAGCGAACAGGAGCTCGGTCAGTGGCGCGCAACGCTGGATCCTGTCGCTATGGCTTCCCGGTCCGGAATTTCCCCCGAGCTGGTCACAGCAATCCGGACTGCCACGGGTCCACCGCGCTAAGGCCTTCAGCATCGGCTGACCGCCGACACGTCGTTCCCACCCCATTTGATTTGCAGGCCCCAGGCCTGCGGGGAAGAGCTGCGTCCGAAATTCCACACCAACCCACCCACGTTCGTATCAAAGGAGAAGCACATGAACGAGATCCAAGCGAAGGTCCATGCCGGCAAATTGACCTGGATACGCACGCTCACGGCGGTCGCAAGTGTGGCCGCACTGGCCATCTTTGCTCCGGTCGTCTGGCTAGCTGCCTCAGGCGGTGTAGGTCTGCTGGTGTTGGGAGGCATTCTCGCCATCGGCTTCGCGGCCGTTCAGACGCTGCCACTGATGGGGCAGAAGCTGGAAAACACACTGCTTTCGGCACGCAAGGCCGAAGCCAGACGCAACCCGATTGAACAGCTGCAAAACGAAGTGCTGCGCCGTGCCGAACGGCTGCGTTCATTCCGCAAAGCACTGGTAACAGTGGGAGGCCAGATTGAGTCGATCCGGCAAATGATCGAAAGCAGTCAGACAAAGTTCACCGGCCCGGTGCTGGCCCGGCAGGAGCGGGCGCTGGAAAAGCTGCAGCAATTCCACAACATCAACATTGCGCGCCTCAACCAGGCACAAGCCGCGCTGCAGGAGTTCAAAAATACAGTGGAGCAAAAGCAAAGCGAATGGCAAATTGCGCTGGCGATTGACGATGCAAACCGCGCGCTGGATCCCAATGCGGCGGACAACCTGATCCAGGACCTGCTGGCAGACACTGCTTTGCGCACGGTGCAAGACCGGTTCAACAACGTCTTTGCAGAGCTCGATGTGCAGATGAGCAGCATGGACAGCCCCACCCGCAGCCTGCTCGAAGACCAAAGCCTGGATCACATGGGCGCGCTGCATCTTCCGCAGTCCATTCAATCCAGGAGTGCGCTATGAACTTCTGGCAACGCCTGCGCCTGATTGCCAGCCTGATCGTGCTCACCATCTCTGTGGTCGCCATCGTGTTGGCCGTACTGCGCGCACCCGATCTCGAAAGCGACACGCCATCTGGCCACACCTATTCCACACCCAAACCGCAATCCGGTACCACCGGCCTTTAACTTCACCTTAAGGAAACCACCATGTACATCGCGAAAACTTCCATCGCCATTCTCAGTATCAGTCTGCTCACCGCACTTCCGGTCAGCGCACAAACCGAGTCCTCCTCGGCCAGCACCGCTCTACGTGTTGCTACCGGAAAAAAGGGCAAGGGATATTCCAAGCTGTTTGCCAACATCCATGCGGTGTGTGGAGCGCAGGTTGCGTTGACTGAAGTGGAAACCGAGGGTGGTCTGCAGAACCTCACAACCCTGGCTGCCAATCAAGCGGACCTGGGATTTGCGCAGCTGGACACGCTGCAGGACATGAAGTCTTCGGATGAGGCTATTGGTGCACTGCAGGCGGTTCTCCCGCTGAACATGAACCTTCTGCACATCGTAGGTCGCTCGGATGGCTACAGTTACAAGACAGAAAGAAAACTGGGAGGACTGATGGGCGGGGATACGGTCCACGTGCCCGTGGCCAAGTTTTCCGACCTCAAAGGTTTACCGGTAGCGGTAGTGGGTTCAGCCCGTGCACTCGGACGCGTGTTGGACCGTCGCAACGCCATGAACCTCCAGTTCGTCGATGTAGAGACGGATGAGCAGGCGTTGACCAAACTCAAGGCAGGAGAGGTAGCCGGCGTATTCAGTACCAGTGGCTGGCCCAGCGGTCCTGTTCAAAAGCTCAAACGCGATAGCGGCTTGCGTCTGGTGCAGTTCGATATGGCGGTACAACCACCCTATCAACTCATCAAGAAAAACTACGAAAACCTGGATGCGTTCAACCACGCTTTTCTTGCTGCGCCCAATCTACTGGTAACACGGCCCTTCACTGCAACGGGCGCGAACGGACGGGCGCTGGCGACATTGCAACACTGTATTCAGAAGAATCTTCTCAATTTGCAGGAGGGCCAGTATGAACCGGCCTGGCGCGAAGTCAGAAGCACATCGGACAGCTTTGGTTGGCCTCGGTTTGTGGGCAGCAAGCGTTAAGGCAATGCTGAATAAGTCCCCTGCGTAGCTGTAACGCGGGTAGATTACGGGGCCATGAAGCAACAAACGCTAGCCATGGCCGCCGACGCCCAGTCAGGCTTCGAGCAACACCGCAAACCCACAA